>OHUA01000045.1_pt1 | contig 63438 bp, 66 predicted proteins | sample 1579051 | NCBI WGS metagenome assembly OHUA01 (sample SAMEA3879559, study PRJEB24766) | human gut metagenome | biome: human-associated habitat; feature: feces | place: USA | collected 1985/1987 | reverse complement strand
AGGGTAGCGTCTCGGGCGGCGGCACCTTCGACGAGGGCAGCACGCAGACCGTCCGAGCCACCCCGAAGACCGGCTTCGCCTTCGACAAGTGGAGCGACGGCAGCACGCAGAATCCGCGCACGGTGAAGCTGACCTCCGACCTCACCCTTACGGCCTCCTTCAAGACGGCCACCACGGGCGGCGGAGACCAGGGTAGCGGCGAAGACCAGGGCGGCGGCACGCTGGGCGATTAACCACAGGGCGGGTCGGCAGGCCTCACGGCCTCTTTGAAAACCGCTGACCCTGCCACCCGCCCTGCGTAAGGGGGGAGGGCGAAGCCCTGGGGCTTCCCACGGGCCACCCGCCCATGGCGCCTACTAAAGGAACTTCGCCACACGATAGGAAAGACCCTTGTCATCTCGCCCTCTCCCTTGACGTCCAGCGACCCTTGGATTGCGAACCTTGTGTTCGACCTTCCGCCTGCGGGCTTAGTCCTGCGAACCGCATGGCTACGAACCCGAACGAAGAGGAAAAAGTTCTCATTGTCGAACCCTTAAATCAGCAAGAAAAAATCATGGATGAAAAGAAAAGACAGGTATGGCGCTTCGTCATTCAGACCGCCATCTCGATCCTCACGGCCATAGCCACGGCCCTCGGCGTGACGAGCTGCATGGCTGCCGTGTAGCAAGCAGAAATACAGAATTGTTTTAGAAAATGGGATTTTAAGCTAGTTAATTGCTCCCCCGCTAAGATGGGAATCTTGGAGGGGGAGGCTTGGATGGCCCCATTCTATCGCGTGAGGCCCATCTTTCGGGCACAATTGGGACAGATGCCCCTGACCAAATGGGATTCGGAACGGGTGAGGAAGCCTTCGGGAACGGCCACGGACGGGGTGGGGACGTGGTTCAGGCAGATGGTGCGGAGACATTGCTCGCAGAAGAAGTGGACGTGGACGTCCTCGTCGTGGTCGTCGTCGTGACTCAGACAGAGTTCGTAGCTCGCCACGCCCGTTCCTCCCTCAATGACATGGACGAGGTGGTGGGAGCGAAACAGGGCCATCGTGCGCGAGATGACCGACTTGTCGATAGACAAGAGGGCGGTCTCCAGTTCCTTCATCGTCTTGGGCCCGTCGCCCTTCAAGAGCGCGCTGGCGATCAGCACACGGTTGGCCGTGGGCCGGATGCCGTGGTCTTCCATCAATGTATAGAGAGATTGCTTGTCCATATCCTTGGTTTTGCTTTTCAACTGAGTTTTTCTATCAGGAGGATGCGACGGGTGGAGTCGGTGATGCGCACCCGGTGGTCGATCCTGTTGCCGACGATCCATAGTATCTGGTCTTCCGCGTCGCAGAGCACGACCTGATGGCGCTTCTCCCACACGCTCTTCTTCTGGTCGGTAAGGAAGTCGCTGACCAGTTTGCCGCCCTTCATGCCGAGCGGGACGAAGCGGTCGCCCGGTTGCGTGCGGCGTATGATCAAGGGAAACCTCACCTTGTCTGCGTCCAGCGCCACGGTCTCGGGCGAGGTGGGAAGAACGAAGCGGTCGTCCCTCTCGGCCCGCGAGAGCCTGATCGTCACCTCGTTGGCGTAGGAGTAGCGTCCCGTTTCGGGAATGCGCATCGGGCGCGGCGCATCGGCTTCGAGGGGATGGATCGTCAGGCGTCCACGGTCGGAGAGCAACTCGTGGGTGGGAGAGATCCACCGGCTGCCGCTGGAGGTTGCGAGACGGTCGGCGATCTGTCGGATCTGCGACGGATTGAAATGGCGGGGCTGGAGGAAGTAGTAGAGGGCCAGTTCGGCAGAAGGCTCCTGCTGGATCGCCTCGATGGAAAGTTCGGTTGCCTCGGCGTAGTGGGCCAGTTGGGTATCGACGACCTGCTCTATGCCCTCCAGCTCCGCAGCCATCGTCAGGACCGTGTCGCGAAAGGAGGGATTGATGGCCTCGATCATAGGGAGGATCTGCAGGCGGACCTTGTTGCGCTTGACGTCGGCCACGAGGTTGGAGCTGTCCGTGACGTAGGACCGTCCGAGACCGTCGAGGTAGCTGACGAGGTCGGCGCGGCTGACGCACAACAGCGGGCGCACCACGTCGCCCTGGCGGGGTTTCATGCCCGTCAGCCCATGGATGCCCGTCCCCCTGATGAGGTTGAGGAGGATGGTCTCCACGGAGTCGTCGCGATGATGGGCCACACAGATGGCCTCGGCCCCGATAGCCTCCCGGAGCTGGCGAAAGTAGGCGTAGCGCAACTGGCGTGCCGCCATTTCGATACTGATGCCATGCAGCTGGGCGTAGGCGCGGGTGTCGAAGTGGGCACGGTGGAGCGGGATGGCCAACTCGTCGCACAACGACTGGCAGAAGTCCTCGTCGCGGTCGGCCTCGTCGCCCCGCAGCTGGAAGTTGCAGTGGACGGCCTCCAGGCGGTAGCCCAGGTCGCGCAGCAGCAGCAGCAGGGCCACGCTGTCAGCGCCACCCGACAGGGCGACGAGCTGCAGGCGCGACTTGTCCAGCAGTCGGCGGTCTTCGATATAATGGGCGACAAGCGTCTTCAAACCTGTGGCTTTCATTGCTTCAACAGCGTTTCTTTTTGCTTCAACCAGTGTTTTTATTGCTTCAACCAGCGTCTTTTTGCTTCAAAAAACAAGTGTCTTTGCTTCAAACAAGTGTCTTGGTTTCAAAGGGACCAGTCCTTACTCCACGTAGAGGACGAGGCCCTTGAGATATTCGCCCTCGGGATGGTAGATGTTGATGGGGTGGTCGGCGGGCTGGTGCAGCTGGTGGAGGATGCGCACCTTGCGTCCTGCCTGGGCTGCCGCCGTGAACACCGCCTGACGGAAATGCTCCTTGCTGACCACCTGCGAGCAACTGAAGGTGAAGAGGATGCCGCCCTTGCGGATACGCTGAAATCCCTTGACGTTGAGGCGCGTATAGCCTTTGAGGGCGTTGCGCAGCGCGCCACGGTGCTTGGCGAAGGCGGGCGGGTCGAGGATGATCAGGTCGTACTTGTCGTCGTGGCTGTCGAGATACTTGAAGGCGTCCTCGCAGAAAGCCTCATGGCGATGGTCCTCGGGCGGAAAATTGAGCGCCACGTTGGCGTTGGTGAGCTCCACGGCCTTGGCCGAGCTATCGACGGAGTGGACCTGGCTGGCTCCGCCCCGCATCGCATAGACGGAGAAGCCGCCCGTGTAGCAAAACATGTTGAGCACCGTCCTGCCCTTGGCATAATGCTCCAGGAGCGCGCGGTTCTCTCGCTGATCGACGAAGAAGCCGGTCTTCTGTCCGCGAAGCCAATCGACATGGAAGCGAAGCCCGTTCTCCGTGGTCAGGTCCTCGTCGGTGGGGCCGCCCAGGATAAACTCGTTCTCCTGGCCAAGGTTGGCCTTGAAGGGCAGGGTGGTCTCGCTCTTGTAATAGACGTGCTCCAGGCGGTCGCCCATCACTTCCTTCAGCGCCTTGGCAATGGCCATGCGGCTGACGTGCATACCGACGCTGTGGGCCTGCATGACGGCTGTCTTGCCATAGCAGTCGATGACCAGTCCGGGGAGGTTGTCGCCCTCGCCGTGTACGAGGCGGTAGGTCGTGTTGACGCCCTGGCTGAAATGTTCGCCACCAAAGGAAGCCTCCTCCGTGCGATAGATGCCGATGGACTGGCGCACCTGCCAGGCCGCGGCGAGGCGGCTCTGCCAGAAGTCGTCGTCGATGGCCACGTCGTGGAACGAGAGGATGCGGACGGCAATGGATCCTACCTGAACGTGGCCCACGCCGAGGAAACTGCCGTCGAAGCCTATCACGCGCACCACGTCGCCCTCTTCGAGCCCGTCGTCCATGCGGGCTATGGCACCACTAAACACCCAAGGATGGAAACGGCGCAGCGACTCCTCCTTGCCTTTCTTCAAATATACCGACTTATACATGCTGATCTTCTTCGTCTGTTTTTACAAGTTCATAATCGCCCGTCTGCCGAAGCTCGGTCAACGTCTCATAGAGGTTGATGCAGGTCCAGGCATCGGTGGCGGCGTAGAGCTGCTGCTTGGGGTTGAGCTGGTCGCTCTCCCAGTTGGAAAGCTGCTCGCGCTTGGAGATGCGCTCGTGGAAGATGTTGGCGTAGAGCTTCTGGAGGCTGAGGTCCTTGATGCCGAAGTCGCTCACCATCTTCTGCAGATCAATAAAGCGGCCGGGGGAAAACTTGACGCGATGGTGGAGCATATTCATGTCGTCGCCCAGGGAAAGGCCGATCTTCGGCACGGTCGTGTCCTCCAAGAGATGGATGATACACGAGGGCACGCCCATCTTGTTGAGACGGAAGAGGTAGCACTTGTCCCGCCCGCTCACCTGGAGCAGGGCGACCAAGTGGTGCTGTCCTTTGTGGAAGACGGGGCGCGTCTCCGTATCGACGCCCAGGATGGGCTGGTGGAGAAGTTCCTCTACCGCTTTCTCCGCCTCCTCCTCGCTCGTGACCGTGACGATTTCGCCAGGAAACGTCACGCGCGGAAGCTCAGAAATGGCAGACTTGTCAAACTTGCTGTATATGATTCTCTTCATTGATTCTTATTAGACCGTGCAAAATTAGGAAAAAAGTTTCAAATCTATGGCCGAATTATCCTCCTTTTTTCTTACTTTTGCAGAAATAAACGGGGAAGTGGGGGCTTTCGGGCCACGCATTTCCCAAATAATCAAGCACATAAGCGCGGGAAGCCCCTCTCCACCGAGAGAGGCCGCCCCGTCACTATAAGAACAAACGACAATATGGCTAAAAAGAAAACCGCCACTAAGTCTAAGACTTTCTGGGACGCAATCGGATGCAACAAGATACTCAACGAGACGACCAACTTCGTGCTGGGACTGACCCTGGCCGCCTTGGCCCTGGTGGCGATCATCTCCATGGTCAGCTACTTCAAGACGGGTGCCATCGACCAGAGCATCCTCGTAAGCTTGCGTCCAGGGGAGTTGTTGAACCGCAATCGTGAGTTTGCCAACTACTGCGGCAGTCTGGGTGCGCTGACCTCCTATTATCTTATAGGGCGCTGCTTCGGCATCCCTGCCTTTCTGATTCCCGCCTTCCTGTTGCTTTGCAGCCTGCGGATGATGGGCGCCTTCCCGCGGTTGAACCTCCTGAAATGGTTCTTCGGCATGGCGATCATCATGGCGTGGGGCAGCGTCACCTTCGCCAAGTTTCTCTCTCCCCTGATGGGCGAGGAGGTGTTCAATCCGGGCGGCGACCATGGCGCATACGTCTGCCAATGGCTGGAGAACGTGGTGGGCGCGCCGGGCCTTGTCGCCATCCTCCTGGTCGTGGCCATCTCGTTTATGACCTACGTCACCACGGAGACCATCAACGTCATTCGCAAGATGCTCAACCCCATAGACTATCTCTCGCGCAAGGTGAAGTTTACGGTCGAGGAAAACCGCCACCACGACCAGTACGCGCGGGAGAACGACACGGCAGATGAACGCGTTGGCAGTCCTGCCGAGAGTCCCGCCGAGAGCGAGGACCCGCAAGTCTTTGACGATCCGCAGACGCAAACGGTGGAATTTCTGGACGACGACCTGCCTGGCAAGGACACCGACGAGCAGCCGCTGAATCCCTCCCACGATCCTGAGACGAAGGAGGAGGAAAAAGCTGCCGGCGAGAAGGAGGTGAGCATGCGCGTCGAGATGGCCAAGGGCGATGAGAAGGCCAGCGGGACGACCGTGGCCAGCACGGCAGACCTCTCTACGCCCATCAACCCCCGCGAGCCCTTCGTGTCGTGGAAGTTTCCCACGCTCGGCCTGCTCAAGGAGTATGACAGCGACGCCCGCCCGAGCTTTGCCACCAAGGAGGAGCTGGAGGCCAACAAAAACCGCATCATCAAGGTGCTCGACGACTTCGGCGTGCAGATCAGTTCCATCCGCGCCACCGTCGGCCCGACCATCACGCTCTACGAGATCACGCCGGCCAAGGGCGTGCGCATCGCCAAGATCAAGAACCTGGAGAACGACATCGCCCTCAGTCTGGCTGCCATCGGCATCCGTATCATAGCCCCCATCCCCGGCAAGGGCACGATCGGCATCGAGGTGCCCAACACCACGCCGAGCGTCGTCTCGATGTATAGCATCCTCAACTCCAAGAAATTCCAGGAGACCGACATGGAACTTCCCGTCGCCCTGGGCAAGACCATCTCCAACGAGGTCTTCATGGTTGACCTGGCCAAGATTCCCCACCTGCTCGTGGCGGGTGCCACGGGACAGGGTAAGTCGGTGGGCCTCAACGCCATCATCACCTCGCTCCTCTACAAGAAGCACCCCAACGAGCTCAAGATCGTGCTCGTCGATCCGAAGAAGGTGGAGTTTAGTATCTACAGTCCCATCGCCAACCGATTCATGGCGGCCGTGGAGGAAAACGAGGAGGAGCCCATCATCACCGACGTACAGAAGGTGGTCAATACGCTCAAGGGCCTCTGTGTGCTCATGGACGAGCGCTACGACAGGCTCAAGGCTGCCGGTGCGCGCAACATCAAGGAGTACAACAGGAAGTTTCTCAACCACCACCTCAATCCCGAGGAGGGCCATGAGTACATGCCCTATATCGTGGTCGTGATCGACGAGTTTGGCGACCTCATGCTCACAGCGGGCAAGGAGATAGAGCTCCCCATCACCCGCATCGCCCAGCTGGCGCGTGCCGTGGGCATCCACATGATCATCGCCACCCAGCGCCCGACGACGAGTATCATCACGGGCAATATCAAGGCCAACTTCCCGGGCCGCATCGCCTTCCGCGTCGGATCCATGATGGACTCACGCATCATCCTCGACCGGTCGGGAGCCCAGCAGTTGGTGGGGCGCGGCGACATGCTCTACCTCAATGGTGGCGAGCCCGTCCGCGTGCAGTGTGCCTTTGTCGATACGCCCGAGGTGGTCAAGGTGTGCCGCTTCATCGCCGACCAGCCCGGCCCCGTCACGCCGCTGCTCATCCCCGAGCCGGCTGCCGAGGATGCGCCGGGCATCGGGGGCGGATTCGACACCGACAACCTCGACCCGCTCTTTGAGGAGGTGGCACGCTATGTGGTCATCAACCAGCAGGGATCCACGAGCAAGATACAACGCGAGTTTGGCGTCGGCTACAACCGCGCGGGACGCTTGATGGACAAGCTACAGAAGGCGGGCATCGTCGGCGAGGCCAGGGGTGCCAAGCCGCGCGAGGTGCTCATCGGCGACGAAAACTCGCTGAGTAGGATCCTGTCTTGCATCAAGGGATAGTATAACTATAAAATAATAAAACAATGAGAAAACTTATCACTTTGTTTTTATTAGTCGTGGCGGTAGCCGTCCACGCCCAGTCCGCCGCCCAGGCGCGAAAGGTGCTGGACAAGGTGGCGGCGGTCGTCGGTCGCCCTGGCGGATGCTCGGCACAGTTTAGCCTCAGCGCAGGCAAGGGCCGATCCTTCTCGGGCACCATCGCCATCAAGGGTCGCAAATTCTACGCCTCCACCGCCCAAGGCAAGGTGTGGTACGACGGACGCACCCAGTGGAGCTATCTGAAATCGACGGGCGAAGTCAACATCAGCACCCCCACCGAGGCGCAGCAGGCGCAGATGAATCCCTATCAGTTTCTCTCCGTCTATAAGTCGGGCTACAAGCTGAGCATGAAGCGGGCAGGCCGGGGCTATGTGGTGACGATGAAAGCCACCAACCGCGCACGCGCCATGAAGACCATCGTCGTCACGGTGGGCAGCAACTACGTGCCCAGCAAGGTGCAGTATCTACAGGGCGGGCGATGGACCACCATCACGCTCTCCCGCTTCCAGGCCAAGAACCAAAGCGACGCCACCTTCCGCTTCAACAAGCGGATGTGTCCCGGAGCAGAGATTGTCGATCTGCGATAGCATCGGTCTTGCCTTTCCATTTCCCCAGCTTTTCCTTCGGGATGATCTCGGGAAGGCTTCGGAATGGAATCGGGAAATAAAAAACGGGAGCGGCCTCAGAGGGTCGCTCCCGTTTTTGTAGTAGTATGCTCGTCATGAGCATGTTTCTTCCTGCGCGAATAGCGCGTAGGGGTTTCTCTACGGAAGATGCTTAGAAGGGCAGGTCGTCGGTCGACTCTCCGGCAGCATCGGGCTGAGCGGGAGGGAACGGAGCCGGTGCGGCCTGTGTCGTCTGTGGGGCAGCAGCGGCAGCCTGGCCAGCAGCCTGGGCTGCGGCAGCATCCAAACGTTGCACATCGAATGCGCGGATGTTGTTGAACCAGCGGCCCTGGTATTCGTGGGCGTCAATATCGAAGAAGACCGTCACTTCGTCGCCTGACTTGATATTGAAGCGCTGCAAGCGCTCTGCGCCAAACACGTCGAAGACCATCTTGCGAGGATATTGGTCACGTGTCTCTATGACAAAAGACTGTGCCTTCCATTCCCCGCGAGCCGACGTTCCACTGCGCTCGGGGAGCACATGAATGATTTTTCCTGTTATTTCCATGTCTGATATATAGTTGTAAATATTTTCTGATATGCGTGGATATGATTTCCAAGGCGAAATAGACCTTCCCTCGTTATCGGGTGAGCAAAATTACGAATTTTAGGGCGAATTGAGAAACTTTTAGCCCCAATTTTTGCCAGAGCGGGTATATTTTCGTATTTTTGTGCTTGGTTTTCGCCCGCTTCTCGGCGCTCCGTCGAGCGGGACGCATAATCGGTTAGGAATAAGAATAAACAAATAAAAGAATATAGTACCCATGAGATTTAGCCTTTCCAGCTCGGCGCTCAGCAGCCGCCTGCTCTCCCTCTCGAGAGTCATCAACAATAAGAACTCGTTGCCCATCCTCAGTTGCTTCCTCTTCCAGGTGAAGGACAATGTGCTGACCATCACCGCCTCTGATAGCGAGAACGTGATGAAGACGACGATCGAACTGACGGAGCATGACGGCGATGGCGAGTTTGCCGTGCAGAGCCAAACCATCCTCGACGCGGTCAAGGAGCTGCCCGAGCAGCCGCTCACGCTCAATGTCAACCTCGACGAGCACGTCATCTATCTCACCTATCAGAACGGTTCGTACCACTTCCCCGTGCAGAGTGCCGAGGAGTATCCGCGCGAGCAGGAGATGGGCGAGAACGCCTCGAAGTTTGCCCTCGACGCCCAGGTGCTCTCCAGCGCCATCAGCCGATCCCTTTTCGCTGCGGCGCAGGATGAGCTTCGCCCCGTGATGAACGGCATCTACTTCGACCTGAAGCCCGACTGCCTCTCGATCGTGGCCACCGACGGCCACAAGCTCGTGCGTAACAACATCCTCTCCCTCCAGTCTGAGACGCCTGCCTCCTTCATCCTCCCCAGGAAGCCGGCCACGCTCCTCAAGGGCGTCCTGCCGCAGACGGAGGGCGAAGTCACCATCGAGTTCGACAGCAAGCAGGCCACCATCCGCTTTGCCGAGGGCTACCTGGCTTGCCGCCTCATCGAGGGCCGCTACCCCAACTACAACGGCGTCATCCCGCAGACCAATCCCAACGTGGTCACCATCGACCGCAAGAGCTTCGTCGGCGCAATCCGTCGCGTGCTCCCGTTCTCCAGCAACTCCTCGCAGCTGGTCTGCTTCCACTTCGAGAATGGCAACCTGGAGCTGCGTGCCGAGGACATAGACTTCGCCACCAATGCCGTGGAGAACGTGGTCTGCTCCTATAGTGGTACGCCCATCTCCATCGGTTTCAAGGGATCGAGCATGCTGGAGGTGGTCAACAACCTGGAGAGTGGCGACATCACCATCCAGCTGGCAGACCCCTCACGCCCGGGTATCATCATCCCCGTCGATCAGCCGGAGAACCAGGAGGTGCTGATGCTGATCATGCCGATGCTGCTCAACGATTAGTCTGCAAGCAAGTACAGACGATCAGTTTGCAAGCAAGTACGGACGATTAGTTTAGGAAAAAGTATAGAACCACATGCTGACGGCCATGGCCTGTCGGGACGCCAAGAGGCGGACTCCGTCGGGCGATGGCCCGCCTGATTGGAATATAACACAGAAAAAAGAATGGAACTCAACCTCAAGCGTCCGCTCATCGTCTTCGACCTGGAGACGACGGGCCTGGACCTGGTCAACGACCGCATCATTCAGATCTCTTATATCAAGGTCTTCCCCGACGGCAAGGAGGACCGGGAAAACCTCTTCGTCAACCCGCAGAAGCCGATACCGCAGGAGGTGCAGGCGCTCACACACATCGCTCAGTCAGATGTCGAGGGGGCACCCACGTTCAAGGAACTGGCCCCGCGACTGGCCGAGACTTTCCGGGGCTGCGACTTTTGTGGTTTCAACTCCAATAAGTTTGACGTGCCAATGCTCTCCGAGGAGTTTTCGCGCGCCCAGGTGCCTTTCGATTTCTCCGAAAGCCTGCTCGTAGATGCGCAGAATATCTTCCACAAGATGGAGCGCCGCAACCTCTCAGCAGCCTACAAGTTCTATACGGGCCACAAGATGGAGGACGACTTCCAGTCGCATCGTGCCGACCAGGACGCCGAGGCCACGCTTCGTGTGCTCAAGGGCCAGTTGGACATGTATGCTCCCGGGATGCAGGACGAGGCCGACCGTGTGCTCAACAACGACATCAAGGAACTGGCCGAGTTTTCGAAGATGAACGACAATGTCGATTTTGCTGGCCGCATCATCTGGAAGGAGTTTACCGACGCCGAGGGCAAGGTTTGCCGACGCGAGGTGTTCAACTTCGGCCAGCATCGTGGCGAAGCCGTCGCCGACGTGGTGCGCAACGATCCGGGCTTCATCTCCTGGATACTCTCCCGCGACTTCACCTACGATACGAAGAACGTGGTCAACCGCATTCGCCTGCGCGAGGCTTACAAAAACAAGTAGAGCGAACAGGGTGGAAGTGGCTGCGTGTCAACCACTTCACCCTGTCGGTCTCAGCTGAAGGTTCAACACAAGGTTCTGTATCAAGGCTCAACACAAGGTTCAGTATAAGGTTCAATAGAAGTTCAATCTAAACATACCTGCTCAAAATTGGCAAATCCTCAACATCCATCCCCGACCCATCCTGCCGCGGGCCCATCGCCCCTGTCGGGTAAGCATATCGTCCTGGGCATCACGGGCAGCATCGCCGCCTACAAGTCGTGCCTCATCATCCGTGCCCTCGTCAAGAGAGGGGCGGAGGTGCAAGTGGTCATCACGCCTGCTGGCAAGGAGTTTATCACGCCCATCACGCTTTCGGCCCTTAGCCGCCATCCGGTCATCAGCGACTTCTTCTCCCAGCGCGACGGCACCTGGCACTCTCATGTCGATCTGGGCCTTTGGGCCGACGCCATGCTGATCGCCCCCTGCACCGCCAGTTCGCTGGGCAAGATGGCTCATGGGGTGGCCGACAACATGCTTGTGACGACCTATCTGTCGATGAAGGCACCCGTTTTCATCGCCCCTGCCATGGACTTGGATATGTACCAGCACCCATCCACGCAGGCCAACATCAATACGCTCAAGGGCTACGGCAATCGCTTTGTCGAACCCACGAGTGGTTTCCTGGCCTCGGGCCTGGAGGGCAAGGGCCGTATGCAGGAGCCCGATCTGATTGTGGAGGAACTGGAGCACTTCTTTGCGGATCCTTTGAAGGATATGACGCAGGAGGGCGCTCAGGGCCAGGAGGAAACGACGCAGAAGGATACCTTGGACCAGGAGGAAACGACGCAGAAGGGGGCACAGGACCAGGAGAGAATGACGCAGGAGACCGCACAGAAGGAGAAAATGCTTCCCTTGGCGGGCAAGCGCATTCTGATCACGGCTGGTCCTACCTACGAGCGGATCGACCCCGTACGCTTCATCGGCAATTTCTCCAGCGGCAAGATGGGATTCTCCATCGCCGAGGAGTGCAGAAGGCGTGGCGCCGAAGTCACCCTGGTGGCGGGCCCGACGGCCCTGCAATGCGACGCGGCCATCCGAAGGGTCAATGTCGAGAGCGCGCAGGAGATGTACGAGGCCTGCCTGCCAGTCTTTGACACAGCAGACGCTGCCATCCTCAGTGCGGCCGTGGCCGACTTCACGCCGGAACAGAAGGCGGAGAGCAAAATCAAGCGGGAGGCCGACGACCTCGTCCTGCGCTTGCGTCCGACCCACGACATAGCCAAGACCTTGGGCCAGCGCAAGCGTCCGGGCCAGCGCCTCGTCTGCTTTGCCCTCGAAACCAACGACGAGGAGGCCAACGCACGCGGCAAGTTGGAGCGCAAGAACGCCGACTTTGTCGTGCTCAACTCCACGCGTATTCCTGGGACGACGTTCAACGCGGACGACAACCAAATAGCCGTCGTCACACGCGAGGGCGTCCGGTCCTATCCGAAGAAGAGCAAGCAGGAGGTGGCCTCCGACATCATCGACGTGCTCCAGGGGCTTCTCGCCGACACGACAACCCTCAGATAAGAAAAAGATCATGAAAAGAATCATATTGGCAACGGTCTGCCTCCTCGGCCTCTCCCTCGTACTGAGGCCGACGCCAGTCCACGCCCAGGAACTCCAGGCGAAAATCACCATCAACCACAACCAGGTGCAGGGTACGGACGCCTCCATCTTCGAGAACCTCCAGCAGACGCTGGAGCAGTTTGTCAACGAGAAGCAATGGACCAACCTCCAGTTTCAGCGCAACGAGCGGATCGTCTGCAACTTCAACATCACCGTGAAGAAGTATGACCAGTCCTCCAACCTCTTCACCTGTTCGGCCCTCATCCAGGCCAACCGTCCCGTCTATGGGGCTTCCTACAGTTCGACGCTCTTCAACACCCAGGACAACGACTTCAACTTCGAGTTTGCGCAGTTTGACCAGATCGAGTTCAACGAGGAGACGGTTGACAACCAGCTCACGGCCCTCATGGCCTACTATGCCTACCTCATCATCGGCATGGACCTCGACTCCTTCTCGCCGATGGGGGGCGAGGACGTGCTCCAGCGCTGCCTGAACCTGGCCAACAACGCGCAGAACCTCAATTTCACGGGCTGGAAGGCTTTTGACAGCGACCGCAACCGCTTTGCCATCATCAACGACTACCTCGATGGCGGTCTCAAGCCCTTCCGGCAGTTGCAGTACGACTACTATCGGCTGGGACTCGACGAGATGTCCAACAACGTGGAGCGAGGCCGCACCAATGTCACTACCGCCCTCGAAACCAATCTCAAGAAGGCTCACGAGGACAAGCCGATGAGTCTGCTGCCACAGATCTGGACGGACTACAAGAAGGACGAACTGGCCAATATCTATAAGGGCAAAGGCACGCAGAAGGAGAAGGAGTCGGTCTATGAGATCTTGTTTGCCATCAACGCGTCGCAGAATGCGACATGGGAGAAGATCAAGCAGTAGAATTCGACATGGGAGAAGAACAAGCAGTAGGATGCGACATGGGCAAAGATCAAGCAGTAAGCCCGCTTGTGGGGCTGCTTGGGTTGCCCCTCTCCGTACAATGATTTATCCATAAGCAATGCTGAAACATTTATATATCAAGAATTTCACGCTGATTGACCAGCTGGACATCGACTTCCACCCTGGCTTCTCCGTCATCACGGGCGAGACGGGAGCGGGCAAGTCCATTATCCTCGGGGCCATTGGCCTCTTGCTGGGCAACCGGGCCGACAGCAAACTGGTCAAGCGTCCGCAGGGCGACGACGGGCGGACGGTGAAGTGTACGATAGAGGCTCATTTCGACCTCAGCCGCTACGACTTTGCGCCGTTCTTCGAGGAAAACGACCTCGACTTCGACCCCGACGACACCATCATCCGCCGCGAACTGACCAGCACGGGCAAGTCGCGCTCCTTCATCAACGACATGCCCGTTTCGCAGCAGTTGATGCGCCAGTTGGGCGAACAGCTCATCGATATCCACTCGCAGCATCAGAACCTGCTTCTCCAGAAGGACGACTTCCAGTTGAACGTCGTCGATATCATCGCCGACAACGGCCAGGATCGGGCAGCCTTCTCCGAGGCTTTCACCCGCTATCGCGAGACCGAGCAGCGGTTGCGCAGTCTTGAGAAGCAGATCGAGGCGAGTGAGCAGAACCGCGATTTCCTCCAGTTTCAATACAACGAGCTCTCCGCCGCCCAGTTAGTAGAGGGAGAGCAAGAGCAACTGGAGCAGGAAGGGGAGACGCTCAACCATGCTGGCGACATCAAGACTGCCATCTATACGGCCGACAACCTTCTCTCCGGCGACGACCGGGGCGCCGTGATGCAGGTCCGCATGGCCGCACAGCAGTTGCAGTCCATCGCCAGCGTCTATCCGAAAACGCAGGAGCTCGCCAACCGCCTCGACTCCGTACACATCGAACTCGACGATATCGCCCACGAGGTGGCAGCCGACATGGAGTCCATCGACTTCGACCCCTCACGCCAGGATGCCATCATCGCGCGCCTCGATCAGATTTACTCCTTGCAGCAGAAGTATCGTGTCAGCACCGTGGCCGAGCTTCTTCAGTTGCAGGCCTCGATCCAGCAGCAGTTGGAGTCTATCGAGAATGCCGACGGCGACTTGGCCCTCCTGCGCCAGGAGGTGGCAGAGCAGGAGAAGCTATGTCGGGAGAAGGCTCAGCAGCTTACGTTATCGCGCACGGCCTCGGCTCGCAAAGTGGAGGCCGAGATGCACGCGCGCCTCGTCCCGCTGGGCATTCCCAACGTGCGTTTCGAGGTGGAGGTCAAGCCGGCTCCGCTCTCTGCCAGTGGCGCCGACCATGTCGTCTTCCTCTTCTCCGCCAACCGTGGCACGCCATTGCAGCCCGTCTCCCAAGTGGCTTCGGGTGGCGAGATCGCGCGCGTGATGCTCTCGCTCAAGGCGATGATCAGCGGCACAATCAAGTTGCCCACCATCATCTTCGACGAGATCGACACCGGCGTTTCGGGCAAGATAGCCGAGAAGATGGCCATGATCATGGAAGAGATGGGGGCAGGAGGCCGCCAGGTGATCTCCATCACCCACCTGCCGCAGATTGCCTCACGAGGTCTCCACCACTACAAAGTGGAGAAGACCGACACGCCCGAAGGCACGGAGAGCCACATGAGGCAACTCTCGGCCGACGAGCGGGTAGGGGAGATCGCCATGATGCTCTCGGGCGAGAACGTCACCGAGGCTGCGCTGGAGAACGCCAGGGCTCTTTTGTCCACACATTGATCGCGTCCACACATTGATATGATGCTCACGCGTTAATATGATGTTCATGCATCAATATAATGTTCAAACATTGTTCGTGTCCACGCGCTAATGATGCGCTAAAGATATATGTTCACGCGTTCCATAATATAAATATATTGCGTAGAAGATGATGCTGCCGCAGTCTCTGTCCTCCTTACGGAGGGGCGAAATGCGCAGATAGGAAATAAGAAAAAGAAAGAACAAAAACTGATGAGAAAGAATAGTTTGATCGGCTGCCTCCTGCTCTGGGCTTCCATGGCCATGGCGCAGCCAGCAGCTGTAAAGAATGTAGTCAACAGCACGTTGACCCTCACCACCTACACCGCCGATGGCACGCAACGAGACGTGGTCCCCGCCGTCTTCATTGGATCCGATGGCGTGGCCGTATCGGCCTGGAAACCCTTCGAGGGCACCGACTCCGTAGGCGTGAAGGACTATAGCGGGGCGGCCTGTGCTTTCCAGGCGCTTTTGGGAGCCGATGATATTTACGATTTGACGAAGTTTAGCGTTTCCGCCGCCAAGGTGCAGCCCCTTTCTCTGGGCAAAGCCGCTGCCGGCGAAGATGTTTGGGTAGTGCCTCCCAAGCAACTGGGCGCCCCCGTCAAGGGCAAGGTGAAGGTCGCCGACCACTTCAACACCTCCTACAACTATTATCAGCTCTACGTCGGCGGAGCCTCCGAGAAACTCAATGGCGCAGCCGTCGTCAATCTCAAGGGCGAGCTGATCGGCCTCTTCTCCCAGTCGGGTAAGCAGCAGAGTGCCACTGACGCCGCCTACGCGCGCGACTTCGTGGTGACGGGACTCTCACAAAACAACCCCGTGATGCGCCGCGCCCGTCTCCGCATTGCCCTGCCCGAGAGCGAGCGCGAGGCCGTGGTGGCCCTGCTTCTCTCCAATTCCCAGAAGCCCTCCGACCATGCCGCCACCATCCGCGAGTTTATCCGCAAGTTTCCCCATCTCACCGATGGCTACTACGCCATGACCATGCTCGCCTTGGGCAAGGGAGACAACGCCGAGGCCGACCGGATGCTCCAGGAGTCGGTGGCTCAGGCAAGCAAAAAGGGAGAGGCCCACTTCAACTATGCCAACGTGATCTATCTCGTGCTGACCGGCCAGCAGCCCATCCAGGGCGACGCTCCGGCCACATGGACCCTCGACAAGGCGCTCTCCGAGGTGCAGCAGGCCAATGCCGCCGACCCACAGTTTATCTACCAGCACCTGATGGCACAGATCATCTACGCCCAGGCCCACTATGCCGACGCCCTCACCCTCTTCGAGAGCCTCGCCCGGATGGAGCCACGACTGCCTGAGACCTATCTGGAGATGGCGCAGTGTAAGGAGCAACTGGGTGCTGACAACGCCGAAGTGCTCGCCCTTCTGGAGAAGAGCGTGGAGGTCTGCGACACACCCTACACCGCCACTTCTGCCCCCTATTTCTATGCCCGTGGCCTGCAATATGCCAAGATGGGCGAATACCGCAAGGCGATGGTTGACCTGCTGCGCTACGAGTATTTCAACCAGGGACGCCTCGGTGCCGACTTCTACTACCAGCGGGAGCAGATCGAACTCCAGGGCAAACTCTACCAACAGGCCCTGGGCGACATCCTCACCGCCTGCCGACTCGCTCCCGAAGAGGTGGAGTATCATGCCGAGGCGGGCAGTCTCTACCTTCGCGTCAACCGTCCGCAGGATGCTGCCGAAGCCGCCAAATACTGCATCAAGATCAATCCCGACTACGCTGATGGCTACCTGATACTCGGCATTGCGCAAACGCAACTCGACCAAAAGGCCGACGGCATAGCCAATATCGAGAAGGCCAAGGCAATGGGCAACACCCAGGCCGACAGTTTCCTGAAGAAACTCAAGTGACGGGGGCTCACGACGCACGCAGCTCTGTCCTATAAGCGTTCTATAAGTGGTTCTATAAGTGTCTATAAGTGCCTTGTAAGCGTCCTATAAGCGTCTTGCAAGCGTTCTAAAAACGTCTTATAAGCGTTCTAAAACTCAAAAGGTTGTTTATGTCATTGCGACACAAACAACCTTTTGTCTTTCTCTCTCATGATTTCTACCAATTCGCAAGGCGACCGATCATCTGCAGGCGATTGGCCCCGTGTTGCGGTTGCAAAACCTAAACGTTATTTTGTTATTATGTTATTATGTTATTATGGCGTTTTTCTGCTGAACCCAAAAGAGCTGGACCGTCGTCTTCCACGGAGAGCAACTGCTCCAGGCGGTGGATGATGATGGTCTGTCGGGCGAGCGCCACCAAGCCCTGGGTTTCGAGGCCATGAAGGGATCGCGAGACATTGAGGCGCGACTCGCCGATGGCAGATCCCAGGTCTGTCAAGCGGATGGAGAGCGTCTTGGGGCCAGCAGGCCGGAGACTGCGGTGGGCCACGAAGGTGGCGATCTTGCGGGGAATGGTCGTGGGTGGCGTGCGCCAGAAAGCCGATCCTGCTCGCTGGGCAGAAGTGCTGATCGTGTTGAGGACATTGAGCTCGAAGACGAGGCTCTGCGCACAGAGGCGCAGCACGTCGTCCTTCTGCAGTCGCAGGACGTTGCAAGGAGTGGTGGCCCGGTAGCCTCGCGCCAGGTGTTGCCGGAGACCGAAGATCCGTTCCGGTTCGATGGCACAAGGCGCGTCGATCTGCTCCCGCAGACTGTAACTGTGGTCCGCGCTGATGGCCTCAGCCTCCACACTGCCCGTCATGACCAGCGTGAGCGTGGCGCAGCGATCGTTCTCCCGCGCTATCCACGCTCCCTCGTCATACTTCTGGAAGTCGAAGCGGATCTTGCTTGCCATGGCCTCCAGTTCGTCGCGGTCAATGCCCTGGAAGAACGGCAGCTGCAGCAGTTTGGCATAGATCGTCATGGCCTCGGGTGCCTATTTGCGCTCGTCGAGTCCCTCGCTCTTCCAGACGCTCAGTCCTCCCTGCGCATTCTGATAGATGAAGTAAGCCTTCAGTTGCTTTTTCCGCTCCAGCACCTGGCGCGCCTTGTCGAGGCCCATGACCATGAAGGATGTGGCGTAGGCGTCGGCCTCGGCACAGGTAGGAGCCAGCACCGTGGCCGAGAGGAGGCTATGCTGCACGGGGCGTCCCGTCTTAGGATCGATGGTATGGGCGTATTTGCGTCCGCCCTTGTAGTAGAAGTTGCGGTAGTTGCCTGACGTAGCCATGGCCTGGTTTGTGACGTTGAGCACCGTCTCCAGCTCCTGGGCGTCGTTGTCGGGATCGTCCACGGGCTTGCTCACGCCGATGCGCCATGGCAGGCGCTTCTCGCTATTGCCCTTCGCATAGACCTCGCCACCGATCTCCACCATGAAGTTGGCCACGTCGTGGGACATGAGCAAGCGCGCCACGCGGTCCGTGCCGTAGCCCTTGGCGATGGCGCTGAAGTCGAGCATCATCCGCGGCCGCTGGAAGCGCACATACTGACTACCCTTCGCCCCGGCCAGGATGACGTGCTCCATGCCGACCAGTCTTCTGAGGCTGTCTATCTGATGGTTGTTGGGCATCTGCTGGTTTTTGAATCCGAAGCCCCACGCGTTGACCAGCGGAGCCACGGTGATGTCGAAGGCGCCGTCGCTCTCCTCGTTGACCTGCTGCGCCAGTTGATAGACCTCCAGGAAGTCGTCGCTGAGCGTGGGCCGCTTGCCCTCGTTGATGAGGGCGACGGTCGATTGCGGGTTGAACATCGAGAACTCCTGGTCAACGGCCTTCAGTGTCTCCTCTATCTCCTTCTTCAGATTGTCATCGCTCTGGTAGGTGATATGATAGGTCGTGCCAAAGATGCGTCCCTCGTCGTGCTGGTAGGGCACGGACTTCTGTCGTCCCACGATGACCACCGTGCCGATGATAAGGAAGGCAAGGAAGGGCAGTTGCCAAAGCAGTTTTTTCTTTTTCATAACTCAAAACTAAGGTTGAACGTAGCTCCGATTCGGCTGCTGCCATTGCGTCCGAATCCCGGAATATAATAAGGTTCTCCGACCGTGCCGTGGCTTTGGCTCAGCCGTGCGCGATACCTCACCATCCACCCCATGTGGACGAAGCGCCATATCGTCACGTCGATACCGCCGCAGACCTCCGCCCAGCAAGCCTTCGCCTCGACATCCGTAGCGCTGTAGGAGGCCGTTCCGCCCCAGACGAGGTCGGGGACGGGCGCAGAGGTCGTCACGTCGTAGTGGAAGGAGGTGTAGGCCAGTCGCGCGCCAGCATAGAGCCTGTAGAGGTCGTGCTTGTTGCGTAGCAGGTTGAAGTCGCAGCCCACGCGGCCATAGGGCGCACGGGTCTTGTAGCGCACGGAGGTCGTCACGTCGTCGACGTCGGCCTCGCCAATGCCCAGTTCGACAACGGGGAAATAGCGTCCCCGGAGGTTCAGGCGCAAGGAGGCCTCATACTGTCCGTAGTCGCTCAGGACGCGCTGTCCCGCCCCCAGCAAGTCCACCCCCACACTCACGCCCTCGAAGAGGCGGGTGGAGTCGGCGGATGCTGTCTCCCGTGCCTGCTGCGCCCCCGCCTGGCAGGGAGCGAGGAGGCTAACGGCGAGGATGGAAATAGATAAGCAGATTCTCTTTCTCATCGTAGTCTATGTTAGGATGGGCAATGACAATGGAGTCGATGGCGTGGTGGGTGGTCGTGACCTCCGTGAGCGTATGGAAGAAGCGGGCAGGGCAGTCCACCGACTCGAAATGGGGATCGTTGGTCTTGAAGACCGTGACCGTGTCCGTGCGCGTCGTCCCCAGCGTGTCGGTCAACTGGAATACCAGCTGGTCGCGGTCGGCGCCATAGCTCATGGGGACCGTGAAGGCCTGAGGCTGCACCAGCCGGTTGACGAGCACGCTGTCGCTGCTGCCGGGTCTCACGGCGAGGATGGTCAGCGTGTCGTGGACCGTGTCGCCGCGCAGGGCGTAGCGACATCCCACGGCCGTGGTCATCGCACAGTCGATGCTGGCGCAGGCCGCCATCAGCAGGATCGGAGCCGCCACCAGGGCTGCTGGCACGAGGCGGCGGAGAAAAGTTCGCTTATAGTGCATCCGGAGGGAGGATCAGTTGAGTTCCTTTTCTATCTGATAGTCGTTGCGGCGCGGGTTGGACCGGCTGATCAGGTCGCCGATGAAGCCGGCCAAGAAGAGCTGTGTGCCGAGCAGGATGGCGGCGATGGCGATGAAGAACGACGCGTGGTCGGAGAGCAGGTCGCCATAGTTGCCGATATAGAGATTGTAGATCTTGCCACCCAGGAGCCACATCAGGGCCACGAAACCGACGAAGAAGACCAGCGAACCGAGAAATCCGAAGACGTGCATGGGTTTCTTGCCGAAAGTGCTGAGAAACCAGAGCGTGAGCAGGTCGAGATAGCCGTTGACGAAGCGGTTGAGCCCCATAAACTTCGACGTGCCAAACTTGCGGGCCTGGTGGTGGACCACCTTCTCGCCGATCTTGTCGAAGCCAGCCTCCTTGGCCAGGTAGGGGATGTAGCGGTGCATCTCGCCATAGACCTCAATGTTCTTGACCACCTCCTGTCGGTAGGCCTTCAGTCCGCAGTTGAAGTCGTGGAGGTTGGGGATGCCACTGACCTTGCGCGCCGTGGCGTTGAAGAGTTTGGTGGGAATGGTCTTCGACAGGGGGTCGTAGCGCTTCTGCTTCCAGCCCGAGACGAGGTCATAGCCCTCCTCGGTGATCATCTTGAAGAGGGCCGGTATCTCGTCGGGAGAGTCCTGGAGGTCGGCGTCCATCGTGATGACGACGCTGCCCTGCGCCTTCTGGAAACCGCAGTGGAGGGCCGGGCTCTTGCCGTAGTTGCGGCGAAACTTGATGCCCTTGACGCAGGGGTCCTGCTCGCGGAGCGTCTCCACCACCTTCCAGGACTGGTCGGTGGAACCGTCGTTGACAAAGATGATCTCATAGGAGAAGCGGTTGGCCTCCATCACGCGCTTGATCCAGGCGTGGAGTTCGGGCAGGCTTTCCTCTTCGTTATAGAGGGGTACGATGACTGAAATGTCTAACATCTTGCTATTTTTATTATATCGATTTTTTCTTTCGTTGTTCACAATATTCTATCTTATCCCCGTTTGGCCAGGGGCGCCATGATCGCGCTCAGCAGCATGCCACCCATGGCCAGCGTGACGAAACTGTTGCAGGCCATGGCGAAGGCTGGGATGGCGCGCAACTGCTCCATATACTGATCCATCGTCATGCCGAGACTCTTGACGATCATCTCCGTCTGCTGCTGGTCGGCCACGACGATACGCTCCACCACGCCTGCCAGCAGACCGTTGTCGGCCAGCGCGAGGTAGAGATACTGGAGCAGGGAGAAGAAGAGGGCCGCGTTGGTCGTCGTACGGAGGACGTAAAGCAGGGCCCTTTTGGCGCTGATGGTGCCGCCCAGTCCCTCGTCGCGAAACTTGCAGAGGCGACGGTAGATGAAGATCGGGGTGAGGAGCACGATCAGCGGGCATAGCGAGGTGAGGCCCATCCAGGCCCACGACCCCGTCGCCGTCAGCGATAAGGCCAGGAAGCAGGCGAAGCTCCCGAGCAGCAGGATGGAGGCGTAAAAGCCGTCGTAGCGTGCGTAGAGGCGCAGTTGTCGAATGTCGTTGTAGTCCATTTTCTCAATTTTAGTGCAAATTTACGCTTTTCTTTTCAAACGGGGGCTTCCTCAAACTGAATTCTTACGTTCTTGTAGCCCATGAGGTGAAAAAGGCGGGTCAGTTCCTCTCTCGCGCGGTCCTCGGCGCGCTGCAGGTTGGCTCGGGTCAGGCAGCGGGCCGTCATCATCTGCTGGGCGCGTCGGTAGAGGGCCTCTCGCGCGTCGGCCTCCCAGCGTCCCTTCTCATAGAAAGGCCGCGTGCGGGCCTCGTCGATAAAATGGCGGTCGAGCAGCCCTACTGGCGGGAGCGTGGCCACCAGCACGGTGTCGCCCTCCATGCGGATGGCGTGGTCGTCGAGGTGGCTCATGTCGAGGCCGAGGCGCAGCGTGCCATAATAGATGCGGGCCAGGCCGTCGTCGCTGAAGAAGCCTTCGCGCACGGTATCGACATACTCCTCGTCGTGGATCGTGAGAAACTCCCACTGGCCGATGGACTTGATGGAGGCGATGGTGGCGGGCGTGACCTCCACGTGGTCGCTCTTCTCTTCTACGACGGCGGTCCCCTCACATTTCGAGAGGATCACGGCCACGGCTACCAGGGCCACGGCGAGGGCGGCGAGGATGGCAACCAGGCGGCTACTGATGATGCTTTGTTTTCTCATGGCCTTTTCTCCTGTGTGATGGTGGTGATCATGTGGCGCAGGTCGTCGCCCGTAAACTCCTTGCGGAAGGTGATCGTGATGTCCTCCTCCTTGTAGCCCATCTGGGTGAGCAGGGGCACGAGGATGCGCGCGGCGCTGGCACGGGCGTTCTCGATGATGCCCGACTGCGGGAGGCTGGCGATGATGCTGTCGCGGCCCTGGCGCTCAAAGGAGGAGCGCTCGGCGTCGGTGAAGTTGCGGCCCAGGAAGCGCACAAACTGGCGGGTCTGCTTGTGGTCCACCTTGGTGGCGGTGAGCTCTACGCGAGGGTCGGGGAGGATCACGGTCAGCCGGTTGCCCTCCTGGCGGATGTTGCGTTCCGTGAGGTCAGCCATATCGACGTAGCCCTTCACCGTGGCGTCGATGGGGATGGCAATGTGGCGCGAACTCAAAGGCACGCCGACGCGCAGGCCGTCCAGCAGTCCGCGACCCCGAAACTGGGTCGTGTCGCTATGGGTGACGATCGTGCGGATCTGGTATTCCGTCGTGTAGAGGCGGGAGCACGCTTGCAGCTGCGTGATCATCGGGATGGTGTCCTCCGAGGGCATCTCTGAGGCCTCCCTGCCATCGCTGCCACACGAGCAGGCCAGCGCCAGGAGACCGAGAAGGACTACGATGGGCAATTTCTTCATCTGCTATCAGTCTGTACCACTATTAATAATGTGTATGCAAAGTTACGAAAAAGGATTGAGCCAAGAGGGCAAAGGGTCGATTTTCGGGATTTTTTTTGGTGATTTAGGGCTTTTTGATTACTTTTGTGCGCTGAAAAGAATGGAACACATGAGGAAACTGATCCCATTCCTTCTGGCGGGAGGCATCGTGCTGTGTGCGGCTTCCTGCAAGGAGGAGAAAAAAACGGAGGATATCATTACCCGGATTCCGCCGAAGAAAGTAGTCAAGAAGGGTACTGGCAAGATGAGCGACTTCACCTACGAGAAGCAGGTGGAGGCCTTTGGGGAGACGCTCGACATCTCCATCCGCCGCTATGCCGACACCACGCTTCAGCAGGCGAAGGACGAGAGCGGGCGCGCCTACTACGACAACAAGGTGCAGCTCGTCATCAAGCGCAACGACGGCTCGGTCTTTGTCGATCGCACCTTCGCCAAGACCGACTTCTCAGAGTTTACCAACAACGACTACGGCCGCCACGGCGCGCTCTTAGGATTCATGTTCGACACCGTGGAGGGCGGCCGGCTGAAGTTTGGTGCCAGCGTCGGCTCTCCCGACCCCACCAGCGACGAGTTTATCCCCATTGAGGTCCTGATAGACCGACAGGGGAAAATCTCTTTCCAGAATGCCACCAGCCTCGACTCGGGCAACGGCGAGGAGAAGTCCAAGGCACAGAGCGAGCTGGAGGCTGCCGAGGCCGAGGGCATGTGATTCTGACCTGTCGTCAAGGTGTATTTGTTTTTTAGGTGTATTTATTTCTTAAAAGAAGTATAAAATAACTTAATACACGGGGGTAAATTTCTACTCCTGTGTTTTTTTTGTATTTTTGCACCCGACATTTCGCATTAGCAGACGATAATTGTGAAACCAGTAATAACAATCTAACATTAGACGATGATGAAAAAACTTATGTTTCTTGCAGTCCTGGCACTGTCCACGACGGGTGCCTTCGCACAAAGCAGAGTGAAAACTACCACCATCCAACCGAAGATTGGTCTCAACATCTCCACCGTAGGAGATTTGGACTGGAAAGCAGGTTGCGCGCTCGGCTTTGAGCTTCAGCACCAGATCAACCGCAAGACCGCCATTGCGGGTGCGCTGCTCTATTCCTTCCAAGGAGGTAAAGACGACGATTGGACCTGGAATCCGGGTTATATCAACATTCCCATCACGCTCAACTACTACGTGGCCAAGGACTTTGCGCTCAAGGCCGGTATCCAGCCGGGCTTCATGGTGAACAAAGACGACGCCCGCCATGTCAACACGTTCGACTTTGCCATCCCCGTGGGTATGTCCTACGAGTTTGACAACTTCGTGATCGACGGACGCTACAATATCGGCGTCACCAAGGTGCCCAAGCACGGCGACGGCTATACCAATGTGGTGCAGCTGACCCTCGGCTACAAGTTTAAGCTGTAGCCCCCAGGAGGCCCAATCCTTCCGCCACCGCGTCTGTCGTACCGCCGAAGGATTGGGCCTTTTTTCTTTCCTTTTTCTTACTTTCCTTGCTTTTTCTTTCTTGCTTTTTTGAGGCGCATCATTTATTTTTCCCATCCGCCCTTGTTCTCGATTTTTTTTCATACCTTTGCCCATCATGACCAAAGCCAACGGACAGATGAGTAAAGAAATCTACCTCGCAGGAGGTTGCTTTTGGGGAGCGGAGCACTTCCTCAAGCAGATAGAGGGCGTGGAGGCCACGGAGGTCGGCTACGCCAACGGCCATACAGACCGCCCCACCTATGAGGAGGTCTGCACCGACAAGACCGGGTTTGCCGAGACGGTTCGCGTCGTCTATGACCCCGCGAGGGTCGGACTCGCCTTTCTCCTCGACCTCTACTTCAAGGCCATCGACCCCACCAGCGTCAACCAGCAGGGGGGCGACCGGGGCACACAGTATCGCACGGGCATCTACTACGTCGATGAGGCCGACTCAGCCACCATCGACCAAGTCCTGGCCGACCAGCAGCGGGCCGTGGGCGAGCCCCTCGCCGTGGAGCATCTCCCGCTGCGCAATTTCTATCCCGCCGAGGACTACCACCAGGACTACCTGGGGAAGAACCCCGCGGGCTACTGCCATCTGCCTGCCGCCCTCTTCGAGTTGGCGCGCAAGGCCAAGCCCGTCCCCTCCGACCACTAACGCAATACGAAAAGCCATCAACAACAAGTTAAGATATGAAGAGACTGATCTTTTCCCTCCTCTTGGTCTGCGCCGCCATCGTAGTGGGCCACGCCCAGACCCCGCTGAAGAAAGTGTACGACGAGACCATCAACCCGATGGAGCAGATAGACCGCGCGCTGGCCACGGCGAGAAGCAGCCAGCAGCCCAAGTTGGTCATCTGCCAGGTGGGGGGCAACTGGTGTCCGTGGTGCCTGCGCTTTGCCGACTTCGCCGCCACCGACCCCGACATTGCCAAGGTCATCGACGACCATTTCCTCCTCATCCACGTCAACTACCATCCGCGCAAGGCCCAGGACGCGAGCGCCGAGGCCCTGATGAGCCGCCTGGGCCATCCGCAGCGCTTCGGCTTTCCCGTCTTCGTAGTGCTCGACGGCGAGGGCCGCGTGGTCCACATCCAGGACTCCAGTTTTCTCGAAGAGGGCAAGGGGTATAGCAAGGAGAAGGTGCTCCGCTTCCTCAACGCATGGACGCCCGAGGCTATCGGCATGAAGAAGGGATCATGATGCGGAAGATCTATATCCTTGACTTCGACGGCACGCTGGGCGACTCCCGCGGGCTGATACTCCGGACGATGATGGACACCTTCGACGCCCTCGGCATAGACCGGCCCACGGAGGAGGCTTGCGTCAATACGATCGGGCTGCCGCTGGCCGACTGCTTCGTGGTGGCCGCAGGACTGAGCGCCGCGCAAGGGGAGCGTTGTGCCGAGGTCTATCGCAGGATCTTCCACGACAACAACGTGCCGGGATCGGTGCCTCCCTTCGAGGGCGTGGTCGAGACGATCCGCACGCTCCACCAGCAGGGCCATACCCTGGCCGTAGCCACCAGCCGCCGCCACGAGAGCCTGGACGAACTGCTGGCGGAGTTTGGCGTCACCGACCTCTTCTCGATGATCGTGGCTGCCGACGACGTGACCCATGCCAAACCCGACCCCGAGCCGGTCAACAAGATCCTGGAGGCGCTCCAATTCCAGCCGCAAGAGGCCCTGGTCGTGGGCGACGCGCCCTACGACATCCTCATGGGACGCAACGCCGGGGCAAGGACCTGCGCCGTCACCTACGGCAATGGGAAGCGCCAGGAGCTCCAGGCTGCCGGGGCGGACTATATGATCGACCGCTTCGCCGACTTGCTGACCATCGAGTGGGACTGAGCGGGCCGGCACACCATACCAACAACCAAATCAACCATTAAATCCTATCAGTATGAAGAAAAGAGTCACCCCAGAGTGGATCCACGATCTCGCCCCCAACGAGGTCTTCGTCTTCGGCAGCAACCTCGGCGGAATGCACGGAGGCGGTGCGGCCCGGATTGCCTACCGTTGTTTCGGAGCCAAGATGGGAGTGGGCGTAGGCCTGCAGGGACAGAGCTACGCCATCCCGACGATGCAGGGAGGCCCGGAGACCATCCGACCCTACGTCGATGAGTTTATAGACTTTGCGCGCCAGCATCCCGAGACGACCTTCCTCGTCACCCCCATCGGCTGCGGCATAGCCGGCTTCACCCCCGCCGACATCGCCCCGCTCTTCCAGGACGCGGTGGAGGTGGAGAACGTCTGGCTGCCCGAGAGTTTCTGGCATTTGCTGAGGACACAAGCATGAGATTCAACCTACAGTTCAATCTCTCGCTCAGCAAACTGTTTCTCATGATCAGAAGCGGGAGCCGCCGCATCATCCTGCGATACGACTTAGCAGCACGCCTGTCGCGGATCGTGCGGTGCGGCCCCCTGCGCCAACTGTTGAACAAATGGAAAACCAAGTGCTGCAAAAACAAAACATCATGAAAACGAATCGAGTACTGCTCACTTTTCTGCTGGTGGTAATGGCCTTGTGTGCCCACGCCGGCGACAACAATTCCGCGCTTCGCAAGTCGATAGCGATGGCCAACGCCATGTGTCCCGTCTCCCTGGGAGCGATGGGTGAGATGACCTCCATGGTCTACGAAAAGGGCGACCTGATCATTTCCTACGCCCTCAACGAGGACGTGATCAGCGTCGAGACCCTCAAAAACAACAAGGAGATGGTGCGCCAGAATGCCACCACCATGGTCCGCAACGCGACGGGCGACCTCAAGACCACGTTCGACCTGCTGGCCAGCGAGGGTGCGGGACTGGTCGTGAAATATATCGGCAAGCAGTCGAAGGCGAAGTTTACGATACGCTTCACGGCGGAGGAGATACTGCGCGCCTCGATTGCTCCCGAGGAGGCGAGAGACCCCATGGCCGCGCTGAAGAGCCAGATAGAGGTGGGCAACGCCATGCTGCCGACCAAGATCGCCGACGGCATGGAGATGACCCGCGCCTATCTGGAGGACGACTACCTGTTCTATGAGGTGACGGTGGACGAGGATCTCCTCTCGATCGCCAATATCAAGAGCAATCGACCCACCCTGAAAAAGAATATCTTGGCGGTCTTGAACAGTGACGACGTCTCCACGAAAGCCCTCAAAGACTTATGCAAAAGCGTGAACGTGGGCATCGCCTACAAATACGTCGGCAAGGACTCCCGCCAAACGGCGACCGTCAGGATCACGCCCGCGGAACTGTAAGCCTCCGCGTCGCTTTATCTATTAAAGAAACTTAAAATATCATTCCGATATTTGTTTCTTTCAAAAGAAAGCACTAATTTTGCAGCCCGTAAGCGAACATGGCTTCAACGCACATCGCAGCTTCTACAAAGGAAAGGTGCTCGAGTGGCTGAAGAGGCACGCCTGGAAAGCGTGTAACCGTCTAAAGCGGTTCGGGGGTTCGAATCCCCCTCTTTCCGCTGAATTAGGAAGGGTTTTTACCCTTCCTTTTTTGCGTTTTGGCGGCTTAAATGGTTGGTTTTTAAGCGTTTATAATTTCTTTTTCTTTGTCGGATTGGGTTCGATTTCTGTATAAGGGGATAGTGTTCTATCTTCGATATATTGCTATATATTGCGATATACTGCCATATATTGTCGTTAGCGAGATACATTTGTTGTACACGAAAAATGGAAATGTTGTACACGGAAAGACAGAAGGAATATAGAAGAAGAACGAAAGAAAGAAAGAAAGAAAGAAAAAGCAAAGAAAGAAAAAAGAAAGAAATCAAGAAAGAAAGGATAAGGATATGGAAAAATTACCGAGTTTTAGCTGGTGTTTTGACCGGCGAGGGACGCTGGCGACGACGGGTGTGGCCAGTGTGGAGATGCGTGTGTCGTATATGCGCAGGAGCAAGGTGATGGCTACAGGGGTGAGGCTGGGCCGTGGCGAGTGGCGTGACGGTCGTGTGGTGAAGCGGGGGGACGCTCAGGTGCTGAACCGGATGCTGGAGCGGATGCGCGGGGACGTGCTGCGCGTGCTGGATGAGATGATGGAGGAGTGGATGGTGGATATCATGGCCATCCCGGATAGGATGGCGAGGATGAAGGGGGAGGGTCGGACGTTTCTGGAGTGGTGCCGGGAGCGGGCCGAGGTGAGGAAGTACGGACGGGCTGCGGACAGTCAGGAGCGGTATGACCGGTTTCTGAGGTGGTTCTCGGCGTGGGGCGGTATTCGCTATTTCTCGGACGTGACGGACCACGGCGTGCTGGCGATGGATGCGGCGCTGAAGGAGAAGGGGATGACGGACTACTCGAAATGGAATAACTACCACCGCTTCCTGAACTCGTTCATACTGGATGCGATGGCGGCTGGGCTGCTTCGACGAAATCCCTATAAGTGGGTGAACATTAGGAAGGACAAGGAGAGCCACGGCTTGCATAAGTACCTGACACTGGAGGAGCTCCGACGGGTGGAGACGGCGCGGATGGGGACTGAGAGCCTGGAGCGGGTGCGGGACCTCTTCGTGTTCCAGTGCTACACTTGCCTGTCGTATCATGATTTGGCCGACTTCGACGCGGGCAGGCTGGTAGATGTGGGCGGCGGCAGGTGGTCGTATAGTGGGGAACGTTATTTCGAAAAGAGCGCGGCCTGGCTCTCACAGCGTCTCAACGGCACGCTCGTCCGTGGCCGTTCCTATACGCTCAACGAAGAGCAAAAGAAGATTTTCAACGATGCGATGCAGGATATTAGTCTTCGCATTGGTTCGATACATTTGACTTGAAGGTTTTAGTGTAAACCTTAGTTGTTTATCACGGTCCCCCATACTGCATAGTTTGGGGGATTTTTTTGTTTATATGTAAAAATATTCGTATATTTGCAGGAAAGAAAAACCGAGTATATGAGTAAGAGAGAGTTCAGGACGCACCGTGTGAGCTTTAGGATTTCGGATAGCGATTTTCAGGTTTTTTGCCAGTTGAGCGAGCGTGGCGGGTTTCATTCGCTGAGCGGCTTCCTGCGATATTTGGCCTATTGCGCCGTGCGGGCCGCTGGTGGCGACATGACGGACGAGATACCCGAGAGCGTGCTCCGGGTGTTCAAGCGGACGTATGACTACGACGTGCGGACGCTCGCCGAGGCTGTGAAGCTGGTGGAGGCTGGCCGTGTGAACATGGGTGATGGTGAAGAGCTGCCATCGGTGGAGGATGAGGTCGGCGGGATGTTTCGGGAGTTGGCCGACGAGGGCGCTGAGCGGATGTTTCCGGGCGATGTGAATTGGCGGAAATAGCTGGTGGAAGTCGAGGGCGTGGAGCTGATCAGCCCGCAGGCCTCGTTATCGGCTGGCGCTTTCGTGGTGCTCTGCATGGTGGCGGGTGCCTATTCTCGGCGGCTGGGCCTATCTATATGAACAGGAAAGGAGATACAGAGAAGGCAGGTCGTCGAGGCGGTGGTGGACACTGGCGGGGCGGGAAGCAAAGGAAGGAGTACAAGCGCATTATTCACTCCAAGCGGTGGCACGCGCTTCGGTCGGCGTATATCGGCGCCCATCCGTTCTGCGAGGAATGTATGGCCCGCGGCATCATGGACCAGCCTGCCGAGGAGGTGCACCATGTGCGGCCTATCGGTACGGGCAGGAGCTGGGAGGAGATGTGCGCGCTGGCTTTTGATGCTCATAATCTGCGAAGCCTCTGCCACGACTGCCATGTGGCGGCCCATCGTCGGCAAAGGAAGGAGGGGAAGGAGCCGAGCGAGGACGTGAAGGCGTGGTTGAAGAGGTTTCTCCACGTCTGAAAGGGCGCATGGCTGGGCGTATGGTGTGGGCTGAATATGCGCTAAAGCGTGCCGATAATGGCGTTTTTTGTGCGAATATGGCCGAAAAACGACCGAAAACGACCGAAAACGACCGAAAACGACCGGGAAATGTCTGAAAAATGGGCGATGAACGGAATGCGGGATGGCCGATGCTGCGCCATCATGAATCATTAAAACGACAAAGATATGGGACAGATCGAAGAGAAGCGGCACTATGTGCTGGAGATTCGGGAGCGCATGGAGGCTCGCGGGCTTTATGATGAGAGCCTGGAGCCCGCCATCGGCGTGCTGGCTGGTCTGCTATGCCGTCTCGACACCATCCGGGAGAGTATAGCCGAGGAGGGCACGATGCTGACCGTGGTGAGCCGTGAGGGCAATCCGAAGACGATTCTGAATCCTGCCGTGTCGGCTGAGATACAGTGTACGGAGGAGATACGGAAGTATTTCCGAGACCTCGGTCTGTCTGTGGCGAAGCCTGCGGGATTCGTGAACCAGGAGAAGGACGCACGGCCACGGACTGGGGACCGTCTCGTGAGCCTCATGGAGGGGCTCGGAGGGCAGAAGCCGACGCTCTATCGGAAGAAGGAGAAGAACTAAGTGCTGGTAAGTGCTGGCACGGATAGACAGAGACAGAGAAGAACAGATAAGGACAGGCAAGGACATGACCGAGGACGAGAAGCAGCGGGAGCGGGAGGCGAAGGCCGCGTGCGCTGGCTGGTTGCAGGACTGCGACCTGCCGGGCTATCATCTGGGGCGCATCGACCGCCGTATGCTGGACTATGCTAAAAGCCTGGCGGGGCATCCCGAGCGGCATAATCTCTACGAGCTGCTGGGGCTTCGTCGGTTTTTGCTGATGCTGGAAAAATACGACTTTCGGATAGACAAATACAAGCAATTCGCGGCTTTTTACGAGCAGCTGAAATTCAGCGGCGTGAGGGGTAGGCAGAGCTACCGGCTGACGCCCGTGCAGGTGTTTCAGTTTGCCAACATCATTGGCTTCTATACGGACGAGACGCACCGACTGTTTCACGACGTGCTGCTCTTCGTGCCTCGTAAGTTCTCGAAGACGACGGAGGTGGCCAGTCTGGCCGTCTATGACCTGCTGTTTGGCGACCGGAACTCGCAGTGCTACACGACGGCCAACACCTACCAGCAGGCGAAAATCTGCTTTGATGAGATCAGGGGCGTGCTGAGAGGCATGGACCCCGGGCTGGGCCATTTCAAGCTGAACAGAGAACTGGTGAGCTGGAAGGACAGCGGACTGCGGGAGAGCTTTGTCCGATGTCTGGCGAGCAACGCCGACAAGCTGGACGGTCTGAACGCCTCGACCGTCATCAATGATGAGTATAGTCAGGCAGACAGCGCGGACCTCTACAACGTGCTCACGACCTCGATGGGCATGAGGGAGAACCCGCTCGTGGTGACTATCACGACGGCGAGCGACAAGGTGGAGAGCCCCTTCGTGGCGATGCTGGAACATTGTAAGAAGGTGCTGCGGGGCGAGACGGACGACGATAGGACGTTTGCCCACCTGTTCATGCCCGACGTGGATGACGAGGAGGGCGACGTGCAGACGTGGCGGAAGGTGCAGCCACATCTCGGCATCACCGTGAAGGAGGGCTTCTACGACGACATGTGGCGGAAGGCGCAGAGCAGCGCGGACGACATGAGGGCCTTCCGGACGAAGCTGCTGAACGTCTTCGAGACGGGCACGATGGAGACGTGGATCAAGGGCGAGGTGATACGAAGCCACTACAGGCGCGTGGAACTGGGTGCGCTGGGGTATCGGCCCGAGTGTCAGGTGGCGGTCGATCTGAGCGTGCGGGACGACTTCTCCGCCGTCTCGTACTTCCTGCACTTGAAGGACGCCGAGGGCGGCCACATGATCACCGACTACTATATCCCGCGGCAGACGCTGGAGAGCCATGTGAACCGTGTGATCTATGCGAAATGGGTAGCGGAGGGGTATATGAACGTATGTGGGGAGGAGACGATCGACTACGAGCAGATAGCCCGCGACATCTTCCAGCGAGGCAGCCAGCTGCGCATCCTTCGCATCGGCTTCGACCCCAACCGGGCGCAGACGTTCCAGAACACGCTGCGGGCGACGGGCGGCGGGCCGTACATGCAGGCCTATAAGCAGACCAACTACTATTTTACGCGGGCCGTGGAGGGTACTGAGGAGCTATTGTATAACGACAAACTTACCTTTGACCCCAATCCGATCAACGCCTATTGCTACGACAATGCCGTCTTAGACGTCGATAAGATGGGGAACAAGAAGCCGATGAAGAAGCAGCAGAAGGCGAAGATAGACGGGTGCATCACGGGCACCATGGCGATCGGGCTGAGCATCGAGCAGGTGAGGGGCGCCATGGAATAGGAAAAGCCCCCATTAACGGGGGCTTTGCTCTCTCGGCCATTTGGCAAATGGCCGTTACTTGTCGAGATTTTCCAACGCCCGACTTCGTGTGGAGCCATGCGTAGAATGCTCCTGCGATGATCGACCCTAAACCGAAAACCAAAGTAAGTCCGTTCATGATGTTTCTTATTTATTGCAAAGATAAGTGTTTCGTGTTGTCTTCGCAAATGTTGTGGCGTACTTTTTGGAAAAACAGGGGTAAAATGAGGGAGAAATGGGCGAGAAGAGGGGGAGGAGGTAGTGGTGGCGCCTATTTTGTGGTATTTTCCGAAATGGAAAAACCCAGTAAAAAAGAATGGGAAAAAGAAAAAGCACCCTGTGGGGAATGTTCCGAGAGGCCGCCGTGTCCGTGCTGAGAGACGTGGCGGGCGCTGGTGGCGGCACGATAGAGCGTGCCCCCGGGCTTCTGCCTGTCGGTACTATCCTCGGACTTGATGATATGGTCGATGCCTATACGGCGAGCAGCGTGGCGTGTGTGAAGCGCTGCGTGGAGATCAAGGCTGGCAGCGTGGCCTGTCTTGGGCTTCATGCTATGCGCAGGCGCATGGAAGACGGGCGGACGTGGTATGAGGATGCTGAGGGCACGATGGCCGACCGGTTGCTCTCGGAGCGTCCGAACCCGCGGCAGACGGGCTTCGACCTGCTTTGGCAGGTGGTCTATCAGCGCGAGATGTACGGCAACGCCTATATCGTGCCCGTGTATCGTGGGGGCGTGCTGAGCGCTCTGTACTGTGTGCCATCGGACTGCTCTGTGAGCTACGACCGCCTGCGCGGCGTCTATACCGTGAACGACATCTACGACGGCATCGAGGGCGAGTACTTGCCCGACGAGATCATCCATATCCGGAGCTATTGCCGGGACGGCTTCATGGGTACTCCCGTGACTGAGCTCGCCTCGCTGGTGCTGAGCAACGCGCGGAAGGCCTACAAGCAAGAGGGGGAGATGTTTACCCCTGGCAGCACGCTCCGCGGCTTCATCACAGGCGAGGACACCGTGCAGGTGGGCTACGGCGGCGCTACGGACAAGCAGCTGAAAGGCGTGACGCAGCGCATCCGTGAGGCCATCGGGAGCGGCCAGAACCTGAACTTCCTGCCGGGTACGATGAAGTTTGTGCAGACGGGCATGACGCCCAGCGACCTCCAGTTGCTGGACAGTATGAAATTTATCAACATGGAGATTTGCCGATTTTTCGGCGTGCCTCCGATGCAGGTTTTCCAGGACACCAACGCCAACTACAGTAGCACGGAGAGCAGTCAGACCATCTTCATGACCAGCACGCTGGCGCCGCTGATGCGTCAGATCGAGAGCGAGGTGACGGAGAAGCTCTTCGGCGGCGACGGCCACATGCGGGCCCGCTTCCGCATCGACGACTACTATCAGAATGCCCCGCTGGCTCAGGCTACGGCCCTATCGAAGCTCATACAGACGGGCGTGATCACGCCCAACGAGGCGCGCGCCCGCATGGGCTACCGCCCGCTGGAAGGTGGCGACGACCTCGTGGCCAATGGCAGCCTGGCAAAGCTCGGAGCGGGCAACAGTAAGGAGTAGGCGGCAGGGGTGGTGCCTATTTTTGAAGAATATACCAATAAGAAAAAGAAGACAATGGAGCAATATAGATACTACACTCGGACGGAGCTTCGTGCCCAGGCCGACAGTCGGCAGATTGAGGGGCGCGTATTCCTGTACGGCTCTCGCTCGGTGCTGCTTCCCGACTGGGACTATGGCAGCGTGTTTGAGGAGATCACTCCTGGCGCCCTGAGCGAGGACGTGATGCGGAGCAGCGACATCGTGGCCTGCCTGAACCATGACCCCGGCCAGATGCTGGCCCGCAGCATGGCCGGGAAGGGCAGTCTGCGGCTGGAACTCGACGACAAGGGCCTTCTGATGCGCTTCGACGCTGCCAACACATTGTGGGGCGACTACGCCCTGGAGAGCGTGCGGCGTGGCGACCTTGCCGGGATGAGCTTCGGATTCTACGCCGACAAGGACACGTTCTCCTACTCGAAGGAGAAGGACCAGGACGGCAAGGAGTACTACGTCCGCCATTTGGACAAGATCAGCAGGATGGTTGACGTGAGCATCGTGACCCATCCCGCCTATCCCGCCACGAGCGTGAAGCAGCGCAGCGCTGGCGTGAGGGACGGTCTGCTGGCCGCTGGCCTGATCGAGGAGGAGCAGCCCGCCCTGGTGCGTGGCGACTATGACACTATCGGCGCATGGCTTCGCCGTACTACATAAATTCACCAAAACAAAAACAAAGACAGAAATGACAAGAGAAGAGTACATGGCGGCCATCCGCCGCCGCAGTGAGATCCGCCAGGAGATGGAGACGCTCCAGCAGACCCTGGCCCGCGAGAACCGCGACATGACCGACGCCGAGCGCAAGCAGTTTGCTGCACTCAGAGCCGAGGACGACGCGCTGATGGTCGGCTGCGTGCAGTATGAGAGCGAGCGCAGCAGCGAGCGCAGCCGCCAGTTTGAGGAGCAGCGCGCGCAGGACAGTCAGGAGGCCAACTTCGGCCGCCTGCTTCGCAGCATCGCCAGCGGCCGCGGCATCCCTGAGGACTTGGCCGCCTGCCGTGACGAGGAGGGCAACTTCCGCTTTGCCTACAACCGTGCCGACGAGCAGCTGCGCGCCGACACCATCCAGCAGGCCGCCAGCACGAAGAACATTACGCCCGTGTATATCCAGGACTACATCCGCGAGCTGACGCCCCAGACGATCATCGGTCAGGTGGGCGCCCGCATTCAGAGCGGCATCACGGGCCAGTGGAACTTCCCGACGGTGAAGGGTCTGAAGGCTACTTGGTATGGCGAGAACGACGCCGTGACGCCTCAGACGATGGAGTTTGGCGTGAAGACCATCACGCCGCACCGTCTGCCGATCCGCGTCGATATCTCCAACCGTGCCATCAACCAGACGGCAGGCGCTATCAGCAGCCTCGTGGTCGAGACGATGCGCCTGAAGCACACGCTCGCCCTGAACGAGGCCTTTATCGCCGAGACCGCCGCAGCCAACGCCCCGATCAGCCCGCTGGCCAGCATCCCCGAGGGCAACACCATCGCCGCTACGGGTGGCAGCTCGACGCTGACGCGCCAGCTCTTCCTCGACCTTCGCTCGAAGGTGAACGAGGCCAACGTGCCGGTGAACGCTCCCTGCTTCCTCATGGACTGGAAGGCCTACGCCGAGTTGGCCAACACGCCCATCGACAAGGGTAGCGGCCGCTTCCTGCTCGACCTCTCGACGAACACGATCGACGGTGTGCCCGTGATTCCGACGAGCCTCTGCAAGAAGGGCACGATCTACTACGGTAATTTCGGCTACGCCCTGGTGGGTCAGTTTGGCCCGATGACCATGGGCATCGACACCACGTCCGTGAGCGTGCTCTCGACGAACACGGTGGCCATCGTCATCAACTCCGAGTGGGACTTCTTCGCCCCGTACCCTGAGGCATTCGGAAAGATCACCTATACTGCAGCATAGACCAGGCAGGGCCCGCGGAAGGCGGAGCGCATAGGCCGCGGGCCCGCTGGTTTTTCATAAAAATATTAACGATAAAGGAAATAGAACATGGCAGCAGTAACGCAAGACTATATGAACGGCAGCAACGTGCTGTTTACCGTCGGCGGCAAGGGCCTGGGGCATAGCACCACGCACTCCGTCACCTACAACACAGAGACGAAGGAGCGCGGCGTGAAGCCTCCCGTGAAAGAGAAGACCAAGAACGCTCTATTCAGCGGCAAGGGCGTGACGAAGATGAGCATCAGCGTCCATGGCGAGGGATTCCGCTACAAGGGCGAGGAGGAGCTCAGCCTCGACGACATCCGCAAGTTGTGGGGCGCAGGACAGAGCGTGGAGCTCTCCTGCTTCGAGCGCGAGGACGACGCTACGCCCTACCTGAAGGGCAAGTTTGTCATCACGAAGGTGGAGGAGACGAGCCCCGCGCAGGACGATGCCACCTTTAACGTGGATTTCGAGAACGACGGCGAGCCCGAGGTGTATCCCGGACAGGACGCTGCGACCGATCCCGGCCACGGCGGATAGTGAATAGGGAAACGATTCCATAACATAGCATTCGCTTTACTTTTTTGATTTGATTGTTTGGGCGGGAGCGGGTTTCCTGCTTCCGCCCTTTCTCATTAACGAACCAAGGACGAAGACCATGCCCAGATATATCGACGTGGATAGTGCTATCCACTTTAGCCGGCTTCGCTACGCCAGCGACCTCGACAAGGAAGAGGTGGCCCAGTTTATCGACGCCGCCGAGCAGACGCTTGCCGCCGACTTGCAGGTGAGCGACCTGAAAGAGCTGGAGACCGCTCCCGGCGCGCTGCCCGCCGACCTGAAGCAGGCGCTGCTGATTCTGACCGGTGACAACTACCGGGAGAGGGAGAGCGTGAGTGCGGCCCAGCTCTATAGGAGCCCGCACTACTGGCATCTGATCTACGCCCATGTGAACTACGAAGCCCATGATTAGAGCAGGACTACTGGACGAGGTGTGCGACGTGGTGCGCTACGAGAAGAGCACGGACAAGTTTGGCGCCGACACGGGAAGGTGGACGGTGGTGGCTGAGGGCGTGCCCTGCCAGGTGACGCACAAGAATAGCGGGTTCGGCGAGCTGAACGGCGAGGTGGTCTATCAGCATGTGACGACCTTCGTCTTCCGCTATACTGACGCCCTGCGGGAGTATGACCGACTGCGCTGGGACGGCAAGACGTACCAGATAGAGGGTATCGACCGGAGCAGGCGTCGGCTGGGCGAAATGCCCGTGACGTGCAGCCTGATCGGGATGACCGACGAGCTGCCGTGATTTTCCATTTATAAATATTAAAAAAAATAGATCAAGATGAGTGAAACTATAGTAAACATCCCGCGCAGCTCTCTGAGCGCCGGGTCTGCCATCTACTCCGTATTGAAGGACCTGCTCGGCGAGGGCCATGTGCGCCCCGTGGTGAGCGAGAACGAAGTGACGCTGCCGCTGGTGACGTTCCGCCGCGTCGATGTGCGGTCGCTGGACGACAAGGGCCGCAGCGGCTACGACGAGGTGTGCTACGAGGTGGTGGTCTTTGCGAAGACCTACGGCGAGGGCGTGGAGACGATGGAGCGCGTGAGAAAGCAGCTCGTGGGTCGTATCGTCGCCAGCGAGGAGGAGGACGGCTTCGCCATGACCATGGACTGCGTGAAGGTGGTTGGCGGCGAGGAGAGCTGGAAGGATGGCGCCTTCGTGCAGACCATCCGCCTGTCGTATCATGTGGCGCTGGGGTTGGTGAAGCAGAAGATGGTCTATGAGTACACATTGAGCGCAGCGAAGTGGGGCACGATCATTATCCCATTCAGTTGCGCGAAGCCCGACGGGCTGAAACTGTACGAGGCTCTCTCGGTTAACGAGAACGGGAAACTCGTCGCGAATGAAGTCGATCGCTTCGAGGCCAATACTCCATACATCGTAGGCGGAACCCCTGGGCAGTATAGACTGGAGGGGTATGCCGGTAAGCACGGCGAGAAATATACCAAGGGAATTTTGACGGGTGTGTATGTAGAGCAAGAGCCGCCTGTCGATTCTTATGTTCTGCAGAACCAAGACGGGGCCGTACAGTTCTACCAACACATGGTCCAGGGCAAAGGTGTGACGGTTGGCCCCAACCGCTGCTACATCGAGCCCCAGGAGGGCGCAGGAGGCTCTGCCAGTATGCCGGGCGGCGGTAGTTCGCAGCCGACTCCAGCGAAGCCGAAGCGCACGCTGACGGTCCGCTCGGCCAACGAGAGCCAGGGTAGCGTCTCGGGCGGCGGCACCTTCGACGAGGGCAGCACGCAGACCGTCCGTGCCACTCCGAAGACCGGCTTCGCCTTCGACAAGTGGAGCGACGGCAGCACGCAGAACCCGCGCACGGTGAAGCTGTCCTCCGACCTCACGCTCACGGCCTCCTTCAAGACGGCCACCACGGGCGGCGGCGGAGACCAGGGCGGCGGCGTGCTGGGCGATTAGTGTGTGACATTTTAGAAAAAAATGGTTATGGAAAAGGACAATAAAGAGAAAGACCTGGCGGCGCATTCCGAGGGAGGCGCCGTGGGCCGTATCGAGGTCGTGGTCGGTGGTAGTGCTTACCCCGCTTACATGACCAACGGCGCGATGCTTCGTTTCAAGCAGCAGACGGGCCGTGATTTGGCCGAGAGCAACGGCGGGTTTACTGATACGTTTACGCTTCTGTGGTGCTGCGTGGCGAGCGCGTGCAAGCGCGAGGGCGTGAGCTTCGGGATGAGCCTGGAGGAGTTTGCCGACGCCACCAATCCCGAGGACATCGAAGGCTGGTGCGCCTCGGTGTTTGGCGAGGACGGCGAGGCCGATGCTGGTAAAAAAAAATAAGCATCGAGGAAATGCTTGGTTACGGTATGGGGGTGTGTGGCTTGAGTTTTGAAGACTTCGGGCTGCTCACCCCCTCTGAGTTTCGGGCTATCAGCGAGGCCCGCCACCGCTACGACGACGACCGGGAGCGTGAGGCGTGGGAGCGTGCGCGGATCGTCGGCGTGATGAGCGTGAGCCCATGGAGCGGGAAGAGCGTGGATCCGAAACGGGTGCTTCCGTTGCCATGGGACCAGCGGCAGGATGCGCGGCCCGAGCCGAGCGAGCAGAAGCCCGCGACGAAGGAGGAAGCGCAGCGCGCCTTCGAGGCCCTGATGAGACGTCGGAGAGAGGCCGAGGAAAGGAGGAAGAAGCATGGATGAGAAACAGAAAATCGGGCAGGCGTGGAACGACCTGCTCAAAACGTTTGACCAGCGCGAGATGAAGCGGACGCTGAAAGACGCTTATCGGCGGACGGGCAAGATGATCGCCGCCGTGGCGAAGCGCAGTGTGGAGGGCAGCGGCATCAATGACGCAGGAAAGCTGGCCAAGGGCGTGCGCGTGCGCGTCTATCCGCGTGGCGGCGGTTTCATGATCACCGTGAAGCCTCACGGCAAGAGCGGGTATATCAAGAACCGCCACGGGCTGGAGAAACCTGTGCTCATGTGGGCCGCGGAAGGTACAAAGCAACGCTATCCACGCGGATGGGCGAAGCGTTTTCTCGTGAACACGGGGGACGGCTTTCGCTGGGTTGGCAGGAACAGGGGCAAAATGCCCGCCTATCACTTCCTCGACGAAGCCGAGGCGCAAGGCCCGAAGATCGTGGAGGAGGAGATCGGGATGGCTATCGAGAACGCCACGATGAAGCGTGCGGCGAAGCTGGGGTGGCTATGAATATACTTTATTTATTATAATAGAATATGGCAAAGACAATTCCATTTAACATAAAAATCCGCATCGACGGCAAGGACGTAGTGGTGAGCAGTCGGCGGGATGTGGAGAGATTAGGCGAGGCCCTGAACGCTTCGACCCAGCGGGCCAACCGTTTCAGGGATTCGATGATCAAATGGTCGGCTATCAGTACGACCGTCGGTAACGTCTATAGCTCCCTGCAGAATCTGACCAATATCATGAGCGGGTATATCGCGAAGGCCAACGCAGCTACGGAGGCTCAGACGAAGCTGACGACGGTGATGCGGCAGCGCATGAGTGCGACGGCTGAGGATGTGGCCTCGGTGAACGCGGCGGTGGCAGCTCAGACGAAGCTCGGCGTGGTGGGTGGTACGGTGCAGCGCAGCGGCCTCCAGCAGCTGGCCACCTTTGCCAGTCACAAGCGGACGCTGACGGCCCTTCTTCCCGCCATGAACAATCTGCTGACGCAGCAGAAGGGTCTGAACGCTACGAGCGAGGACGCCGTGAATATAGCTAACCTACTGGGCAAGGCGCTGCAGGGACAGACGGGCGCCCTGCGGCGTGTGGGCATCACCTTTAGCGAGACCCAGGAGAAGGCGCTGAAGGCCGGCAACGAGGGCGAGCGGGCCGCCATGCTCGCCGAGATCATCACGCAGAACGTCGGCAACATGAACGCCGAGCTGGCGAAGACGGACGCGGGAAAGGCGAAGCAGCTGGCCAATAGCTTTGGCGGCGTGATGGTGAATATCGGCAAGGCCCTCATGCCCTACCAGAGCATGATCGCCCAGTTTGGGCAATTGGGCATGGCCGTGACGGGCGTGGTGCAGTTTGGCACGGCTCTGGCTGGCTGTGGGCGCGCCGCCGCTGGCGCCGTCACGAAGCTGCTGAAATGGGGTCCCGCCTCGCAGGTGGTGCGCCAGGCCTCGGTGGGCATGGGCGCCGTGCTGGAGGTGCTCATCGGCAAGCTGCGCGGCGTGGAGGTGGGCGCTACTACGACGGCCACGGCCATCCGTACGTTGAAGGTAGCCTCGGTGGTGGGCCTGGCCCTCGCTGCCCTCTCGGCCATCATCTACGGCGTGTCGAAGACGCTGGAGCAGTCGAAGCAGGCGCTGAGCGCCGAGGCCGTGGCGAAGCAGACCAACAAGCAGCTGACCGAGCAGCTGACGGGTCGCTTGAAGGACGCGAAGGAGGCCGTGGCCGACAACATGGCGCAGCTCTATAAGGACATCGCCGTGACGAAGGACTGGAACGGCACGAAGGCTCAGGAGAAGAAGAAGGTGGAGGAGCTGAACAGTCGGTACGGCGAGACGATGGGCTACTTTAGCAGCGTGAGCGAATGGTACAAGGCACTGACGGAGAACAGTCAGGCGTACTGCGACCAGCTGACGATCGAGGCCACCATGCGCGCCCTCGCTAATCAGGCGGCCACCAATAACATGAAACTGGACGACCTGGAGGAGAAACGCAAGAAGGCATCGACGGTGCAGCAGACGCGCGCCCAGCAGCATCCGTTCCTCTATGGTATGATGGTGGCTGAGGGTGCGAACCTCGACGTGATGCACGAGCGGGTCAAGGGCACGAGCGAGAGGGAACGGATAGACGCTCAGATAAAGGCCGTGAAGGCTGACAACCTAAGGTTAAAGCAGCAGATGGCGGCGTATGCGAAGAAGGGTCAGGCGATCACGTTCAAGGTGAAGGGCAGCCCGGAGCCGCCTACTACTACGACTACTACGACTACTACGCCCACGACGCCCGCTCCGACCGTGAACGACGTGGTGGATGAGCCCGAGATCACGGACGGCATCCTCTCCATCCGCCAGCTGGACGAGCTGGTGGAGAAGCTCTACGCCGACCTGCTGGCGCTGCCTGATACGAAGGTGAAGGAGGCGCTGGACATCCAGGACGACATCGACACGCTGGAGGACTATCGGAAGAAGCTGGAGACGCTCCAGCGGATGCGGTATGAGCGCAGCGGCGGTCTGAAGGCTGACATGGGGGCGAGCGGTACTATCGGCGGTAACGTGGCGGGGAACACGGCGCAGGTGGATCTGGCCGCGCTGGTGCGCCCCGTGCTTCCATCTGCGGAAGAGCTGGAGGCGAAGAAGAAAGAGCTGCAAGGCGTGAGCGGTTTCGACATCATCGCAAAAATCGACCTTAGGAACAACGAGGCCGAGGACCTGAGGCGGCAGCTGGAGACGGTGGCCGCGGCGGTGGATGCTGGCGAGATAGGCCGCGAGATGGGCGAGATGCTGGCCGACGGCATCAACAAGCAGCTGGCGGGGATCGGGAAGGTGCCGCTTCGGTTCGGGAAAATCCTGAGGAACACGGACAGCGTGAAGGAGCGCATGGACAAGGCTGCGGACGCCATCAATCAGGTGGGGTCGGCGCTGCAGGGCATGGGTAGCGCCTTCGAGCTGCCGGAGCTCAACATCGCCGGCACCATCGCGCAGGCCATCGCTACTACGGCCATGGGCTTTGCGCAGGCGAGCGCGAACGAGGGCAAGAACGGCAACCTGTGGGAATGGGTGGCCGCCTCGGCGGTCGGTATTGCGCAGCTGATGGCCATTATCAGCGCCGTGAAGGGTTCGACGGGGTACGCCACGGGCGGTATCGTCGGCGGCAACTCCTATACGGGCGACCGCATCCCCGTGAGGGTGAACTCGGGCGAGATGATCCTGAACCGCTGGCAGCAGAAGCGTCTGTGGGACGTGGTCAACGGACTGGGCAGCGTGCCTCAGGTCGGGAGCGTGCGCCCCTCGATCGGCGCTGGCAGCATCGCGCAGGCGACGGTGCATGTGAGCGTGAGCGGGCGACTGGTGGGCCAGGGTCGGCAGCTGGTGGCCGTGATCGGCAACGAGCGGAAGGCGCGAGGCAAGGCTGGCTGGCGTCTGCCGTGGGAGTAGGTGCTTGCTGCTTCGACTTCTGGAAAATGAGAAAAGCCCCCGGCACGCATGGACGCGTGCCGGGGGCTTCGGATTATAGAGAATATGAAAGATGTCCGGCTTAATTCTTAAGCCTGCCTATGATGTAGAGCAGGAAGATGAGGAGGACGATGAGGACGAAGGCGGTGTAAACGGAATAACCGAGGACGGCCCTGTCGAGCGGTCGCCGATCGGTCTCTATGTGCTTCTTCTGTACTGCTGAGATCGTGTCGGTGCGGCTGATCAGACGGCAGGAGTCGGTGTCGATGGCGGTGGAGGTGGCTGCCCGGGCCTCCTGACGGGAGGACGTGGAGGCGGTGGAGCCGTCGTGGTAGCGGAAGCGGCGGGCGTTGATCCAGACCTCTGTAAAGGTGGTGTCGGCCTGCTGCCATGTGGCCCGTCGGTAGTGGGCCGCCGTGGTGTCGGCGGTGGTGGTCTGCTGGCGGGTGGTGTCGCGGCTGACCGTATGGGCCGTGGCCGTGTCGGTACGGACGGCGGCGTGGACCTGTGTGGCCATGGCGTCGGCCGTGGTGGTGGTCGTGGATCGCAGTTCGTCGGAGGCGGTGCGTCGGGAGGCGCAGGCCATGACGGCGATGATGAGCGCCAGGACGGCTATGATGCGAAGCGGCTTATATGTCTGCATATTCTTTGATGGCGTTGAAACATGGGCAAACTTTTTGCCACTTTTCGGGCGAGTATTCTCCCCAGATGGAGCGGTGGCCGAGGATGATGGCCTTGGGGTATCGGCTATGGATGTCGGCGAGGAGGGCGCGCAGCGCGGCCTTCTGCGCAGGCGTGCGGGTGTCCTCGATATGGGCGCTCCCTACGTCACGGGGATTAGCCTTGTGAAGGCCTATTCCTCCGATGTAGGCCACATGGATGGCGTGGGCGTTGTAGCCCTTTACGCCGTTGGAGGCCTTGTCCTCGGGCTGGAGGCTGACGACTTCTCCGGAGGGCTTGACGACGTAGTGGTAGCCCGGGTTGTTCCACCCGATAGCCTTCCAGCCGGCGCGGAGCGAATCGACGGAGGCGGTGGGGAGGGTGGCCGTGCAGTGGACGAAGATGTGTTTGATGGTTCTCTTGTTCATGATTCTTGTTTCTTTGGGTTGGAAAGACCAGGGGCGGGAGAGCACCGCCCCTGGTGGTGGTTACTTGGCAGCTGCGACGGCTGCATCGACCTCGGTGGGGGTCATGGCTACGTCGCCGCCGTCGATCTCCTTGAGCGTGGTGGCATCCACGGCGTAGTAGGCCTTGCCCGTGGAGGTGTCGAGGTAGATCTTGTGGAGATAGAGCTGCTTCTTGGTTTCCGCGTCGGGCGTGGCGATGTTGAAGTCTTTCCAGTTGCTGTAGTACTTGGAGCCATCGCTGGCGATGATGGAGTCGATGGCCACGGCGCCCGGGATGGAGCTGGCGGTGGAGGACTTGACGATGACGAGGCCCACGACGGACGTGGTCGAGGTCTGCTGGAGGGTGGGCTTGGAGGCGAGGAAGCCATCGAAGCGGACGACGTCGTAGCCCGCCACGTTGAGCTGGTCTACCAGTCCGCCGCCTGTGCCTCCCGTGAAGTCTTCGAGGGCCGAGATACGCGTGTCGAGGGCGTCGTTCTGCGCCTTGGTGGCGAAGGTGGTGCCCTTGGTGAGGGTGACGGTGTCGCCGCTGACCGTCATCCCCGTCACGGCGTTGCCCGATCCGCTGACGGAGGGCGTGCCGATGATCTCGGCCTTTGACCATGACTGCTGCGAAGCCGTGGAGCCGTCCTTGGTGGTGGCACCGATCTTGAGCTTCATGGTGTGGTTGTGGGCTGATGGCGTGAAGGTGGAGGGCTTGCCCGTGACGCCCGACCAGGGGACGGAGGCGGCGGTGCCCGCTGCGTACTCCATGTAGCCTGCCGAGGTGGAGAGATTGCTCTCATCGACGACGATGTACATGCGTCCCGTGGCCGTCACCTTGACGGTGTCGCCGAGCTGGACCTGGGAGGTGGTGAGCTTGTAGCGTGCCGCGTCGGAGGCGACGGTGACGACACGCTCCAGGGCTCCCTGCGGGATGTGGGAGATGTCGATGACGCCCGTGATGCCCGATGCGGGTACGGTGTCGGCCGCTTTGGCTGCGTTGACTTTGACGCTGGGGATGACGTCGGTTTTGAGTTTGGTAACAAGGCGGGTTACGCCTGCGGAATCGAGATACTTTGCCATACTATTTTATGAATTATAATGATGAATAATTATACTTTTGTTGTTGTCGTTTTGTTGTTGTCATTTACGAGGCCGAGATGCGCTGCCATAGGACGTAGCCCTTGGCCAGATATTGGCCGCTGCGCCCATTGGTGCAGAGCGTGAAATGATAGACCGAGGCGGCCTGGAGCGTGACGGCCCCCTTGATGGAGGTGATGCCTCCGAAGGAGACGGCGCAGCTTTGCGCGCCCGTGATGACGCATCCACGGTAGAGGCCGTATCCGCGCGTGATGTCGGTATGGAGGAAATTGATCCAGAACTTTGCCCCGGCAGAATAGGTGGCGGCGGTGAGGTCGAGGATGAGCTCCTCGGAGCTGGTGAAGTTGGAGACCTGGATGGAGGTCGACGTGGGGCGCTCGTGGCGCACTGTCGGGAGGCTGGCTCCCTTGGTGAGCGTGAGGGTGTGACCGCTGATGGATGCGGCAGAGACGGCCTGCCCCGTGCCCGTGACGGAGACGGAGGTGACGCCGTTGGTGATGCCGTAGCCGGAGAGGGTGGTGGCCTTGACGGCAAAAATCGTCTTGAGCTTGGTGACGAGGCGGGTGACGCCTGCTGAATCGAGGAATGATGCCATGGTGTATGTGTGGAGTGATTGGTTATCCTACTGTGATGATGCGGGCCGATGGCGTGACGGTGGTCACGTCGGCGGATCGCTTGGACTTGTCGATGATGGTGGCCGAGCGCTTCGACTTGTCTATGATGATAGCGGAGCGCTTGGACTTGTCGATGAGGGTGGCCGAGCGGAGGGTCGTATCTACAAGCGAGGCGGCGCGGAGGGTCGTGTCGATGAGCTCGGCCGCCTTGGGCTCTGCCTCTTCCTCTGTCGTCTCTGTCGTCTCTGCTACTGCTGCGGGTGCTTCCTCTACTTCCTCTGCTTGGGCAGCCTCCTCTGCTGCTGGTGATGGCGAGGCGGGCGACTTGGCGGGCGAGGAGGAAGATGGACGGGAGGCTGCCGCCGTGATGGCGTCTATCTCGTCGAGGGGTATGGCGTCGGCTATGACCTGGCCGGTGGTGTCGGTGACGATGGGTCGGAGCTCTGCGCCCGTCCACCAGTAGGGGCGGTCGTCGGACTGGCAGACGAAGAGGTTGCCCGCGGCGGGGGAGAGGCCATCGTTGTAGAGACTGCGGCCCTCCCAGTTGTCGTAGAGCTTAGGCGGTGCTGATGAGGAGACGGGCTCGGAGGAACGCTCAGCCACGGCGAAGCGTGCGGCTGAGCGGACGAACCACACCTCCAGCGGGAGGGCCGGAGAGGCTGATGCTGGCGAGATCTCGCCTGAATCCATGAAGCCACGGAAGGGGAGCACCCGTCGGTCCGTGGCCGAGGATGGGCCCGCGGTCCCGTTGAGGTAGGCACGGACCACCTCTGCCGTCACCTTCATCTGTCGGCTGCCGTTGGCCGTGGCCGCCTCGATGAGGAACTTGTCGCCGTCCCAGACGGAGGCGGTGAGGGAGAAGTCTTGCGAGATATTCATTTTTCTTTTTCTTCTTAACTCATGAACTACTTGAGCGTCTTGCCGATCCATCCGAAGGGCGAGGCGCCACGCCCGACGAAGACGAGATAGACCATGCGCTTAGCGCAGGTGTAGGTCTTGTTTTTGAAGGTCGTGCCGTCGATGGTGATGGCATGCGCACCGGGGTCGATGGTGAGATTGTACGACCCACAGGGCAGGAAGAGGTAGCAGTCGCCGTGCTGTGGGTTCTTTGGCAGGGCGACGGTGGCTGCCGCTATATTGACGAGGACGGCGCCCGAGCGCACATAGACCCGCTGGCCGTCGAAGTAGGTCGGCGAGCCTTGGGGTAGCGGCTTGGGCACGTTGTAGGCGTCGCTGGTATCGACCAGCTGGACCGAGCCCTCGACGAGGATGGGCTCGGGACGGTGGCCGCGGGTGATGCCCTCGACGATGTCGAGCGCCGTGCCCGGGTAGCTGTCGTTGGGTCGTCCCGAAAGCTGGAGGGCGACGGGCCAAAAGATGTCCTTTCCGCTGGAGGCCCCTATGGCTCCCACGATGTTGGACTGGGTGTCGAAGACGACGCGTCCATCTTCGGAGCGTGAGGACTGGGCCGTGATGGACTTCGGCGTGATGGTGACGCCGTTGCGTGCATCGTCGGCGTTGGTCAGTCCGCCGTCCTGAATGGCGAAGCCTCCGATGGAGCCCGAGGTGGCGTGGATGGTGCCCGTGAGGTAGGCCGAGGAGGCGAAGAGGTTGCCCGTCTCATCGACGGCGAAGGTGTAGGTGGAGCCATTGAAGCCCGACCCGTCGGGATAGGGCTGAGCCGCGCCCGCCCAGAAGGGGAAATCGCCACCCATGCCCGCGTAGGGTGCCGTGGCGTGCTTCTTGCGGATGGCGATGGAATTACTCTGCAGAAAGTCGATGCGGGCGTCGCGGGCGATGAGGAAGGAGAAGAAAGCAGAGTCGGCATTGACGCCGGCCAATTGCCAGTGGTCCCTGTCGGAGGATGGCAGGGCGTGGACGGCGGCCTGATAGACGTAGGACTTGACGCAGCGATAGACGTCCCATCCGCTCTTGGCCGTGTCGGAGGGCACGGCGTAGAAGTCGAGGTAGCAAAAACCGTCGGCGGTGATGGTGGAGCCATCGTAGTAGTGCTGCCCCTCGTCGAGGCGCTGGTAGATGCGCGATGTGCGCCCGTTGGTGCCCGCCTGCCCCCGCTCTCCCTTCTCTCCCTGTATGCGTCCGAGGTTGGCCCAGGCCGTCTCGGTGGCCATCCACACGTCGCCGGCGAGGATGTAGGCATCGCCCTGGATGGTGGTGATGGAGGCCCATGCGCCGCCCATCTGTCGGACGGCGACGGGCAGTCCCTCTGCTCCCGTATCGACGAGAAAGACGCCGTCGGGCGCTGGCGAGGGGAGCGATGCCATGTTGGTGACATGGCCGAGGGCCGTGCCCCTGAGGGTCCACGACTTGCCGTCCTTGCCGTCAAGGCCGTCCTCTCCGCGCTGGCCACGGTCGCCCGTCAGTCGGACGTAGGAGGAGACGGGCGAGAAGGTCTGGAGGCCTCCCGCCTGCTGCTGCCAGTCGGTGAGCTCTATCCAGAGGTAGGGGCGGTCGTCGGTGGTGGCGAGGGGCACGTCCTGCCATGTGGCGACGTCGTCGGGCGGCGTATGGGGCGAGGCAGACGTGGCGCGGGCTGAGAGCGCATAGCGCCGGCGTGTGCCGTAGGCCGTGCCGTCCCTGCCTTGCTCTCCACGGTCGCCGTCGGCGATGACCTTGATGGTGAAGACGTAGGTGAGGGCGGCCCGTCCCTCGCAGTCGATCGTCACCTCGACGTAGGCCGTGGGGCGTGAGGAATAGTCGACGCTGTCGATGTAGAGGGTGGAGTGGTCGAAGTGGGCCGTGCAGCCGACGGGCAGACAGAGAAGACGGTACTGACCCGTGGCGGGCGTGGCGGTGGCGTCTTCCAGACAGGTGAGAATCATCTGGCCTCGGCGCACCTGTATGGACGTATGGAGCAGCCACGACTTGGAACCGTCGGCGAGCGTGGAGACCACGGGCTGCTTGGGCTTGCCCTTGGCGTCGAGGGCGAGCGTGTCGGCGAGGTTGTCCACCGAGTAGGTGTAAGGGTTGGGGTCGCCGAGCTCTGCGAGCTGCTTGAGGTGGCCGTCGAGGTAGATGCTGTTGGCATAGACCGAGTAGCCCGAGAAGTCCATCCCGGGGACGGGAGAGAAGGCGCTGAGGTCGCCCACCTGCATGCGTATCTGCTTCGACGTGAACTCCCAATCGGAGACGCCCGTGAGAAATCGCTCGTAGGTGAGCGTGGAGTAGCGTGAGGACTGGCGGGCGGTGTCGGTGCGGTTGCCATAGCAAACGAAGTGCATGGCGGCGGTGGGGTGCATGGGCCGCGGGTAGTTGGCAGAGACAGGACGGAGGCGGTAGGACACCTTGCCATTGTGGAAGGTCTGGCCCGTCTCGTCGTCCGTGTAGTCGGCGACGGCGGTGATCTCCCAGTAGGCCGTATAGAATCCGGCAAAACGGAAGTTGCCGTGATTGTCGTCGCTATTGGCCTCGGCATTGTCGGAGGCGGTCTCGGAATGGTAGATGCCCATACAGAGGTCGCCGACGGCCACCGTGCCTATCTCCCCCGCTTCGAGATGAAGAATGGCCGTGCCCGTGGCGTCGGCGGCAGGCGAGACGGAGCGGATGATGCCGCCGCCCGGCGCCCGCCACTGGTTGCCCACCTGGACGGAGACCCGGTTGAAGCGCAGCTCAGGCACCTCCAGGAAGCGCCGGAGCGTCAGCGAATCGAGCTCCGCCGAACCATCGGGACAGATGCGGCCACCATGGCCCGTGAGACCGTCGGCAAAGGTGCCGTCCTTGGAGAACGTCGTCTCGCCCCGGACGATGGCCACCGTCTGGACGTCGAGGCTGTCGGCCTGCAGGTTGCCATTGACCGTGGAATCGGCAGAAGCCGTGAAGCCTTTGTTGAGGGTGATATGACCCTCCGCCGTGTCGTCGTTGACCTTGGAGAGGAAGAGCGAACGGGCGTTGTCCCATAGGGCGTTGATGCGGTCGGCCACCTCGTTGATCCACGCGCGGACCTGCGAGACGAAGGAGGCGGGCACGCCCGAGGTCTCCTGCCCCTGCACATGGATGGTGGTGTGGGTTGAGGATTTGCTTTTATCCTTTTTGCGGAAAAGTCTGATACCAATCATTTGCGCTTTTTGCTTAAAGTGAAACTCGAACCCTCAGCTACTCTTCCTTCATGCGTATCTGGGACGTGGCGGACTGGAAGTCGTAGCCGACGGCGATGACGGAGAAGGTGCGCCCGTCGAGGGCGGGATGGGCGAAGCGGGCGAAGGGCGAGGGGAGCAGCCCGTCGAAGTCGAAGGAGAGCTCGATGCGCGGGACGTGGTACTCCTGGTAGTAGGAGTCGATATAGTCCCGCTCGGCCTTGACGGCGATGGGCGGAACGGCGTCGGATGCTGCTTTGAGCCAGTCGAAGATGCGCAGGACGGCGTCGCCCGTGGTGAGATCGACGGCCACGGACGGCGCTACCGTGTTGGCGCATCCGAGCTCCTCGCACTCCGAGGTGGTGAGCGCCGAGTGGATGCGCATCTCGAGGTCGTCCTTCTTGTTGACAAAATCCTCATCCGTGTCGGACATGAAGCTGTGTTCGGAATCCGTATCGGCTCCCGCCATGCCATTGTCGGAATGGAGCTCTATCTTGAGGTCGCGGACCATGATGGAGGAGACGCGCGAGAGGATGGGGACGGTGGTGGCGGTCCACTTCTCCTTGCGGAAGAAGGTGCGGTGGCGGCGCGTGATCTTGTCGAACTGCGCATTGAAGACGGGTCCGAGGATTTCGAAGTGGACCCGTCCGCGCAGGTGGTCGGAATGGCGCACGGGGATGGCCATGCCCTTGACGTCAAGGCCGAGGGTGTAGTCGATGTTGTTCTGGATGTCGAACTGGGTGCCGATGATCTTGTCGCCGATCTTCGGGTCGAATCCGATGGTGATGGTCTGCGCATAGTATTCGTCGAGGGCCGCATCCTCGTCGCCCGGGTGGGCCGCCCGGCATTGCTCCAGCGTGCGGAAGGGCTTCCAGCTGATGTTGTTGATGTGGCCATAGCGGACCACCACCTCCTCGCCGTCGATGGTGACGGTACGGTTGCCGTCCTCGTCGAAGTCCTTATCCTCGACGGCCACCTTGTCGCCGACACGGAGCATGCACTCCAGCGCCCCTATCTTGGAGACATTGTCGACGGAAGAGCCTACACGGGAGTAGGAGAAGGCGAGATCCTGGGCGTCGTCGTCGGTCCATGGATAAAAGCCCTCCCAGGCGTTGAGGTAGGGCTGGGCGAGCGGGTTGTCGGACTTGACGGGCTGGGTGGAGACGGCACCATAGTCGGTGGTGGCCTCCTGAGGCTGTGGCTGGCTCTTGGGCGTGTCGGCCCTCCACCAGCGCATGGAGAGGCGGCGCTCGCCGTCGCGTCCCTTCACCCATCGGACTGGGTCGTACTGGGCCCGGTTGAGGTAGTTGACCGACTGGCGCAGGACGGGATTGAGGATGATGGAGCCCGAGATGACGATATAATTCTTCGTTTCATCGTCGGAGGGCGAGTAGATGCCTCCCGCCGCATTGCCGTCCCATGTGGCCACGGGGGCTGCCTGGCGGAGGTCGTCGGGCTGGGGATAGGTGGTGGCCTCGTCGTTGATGAGGTTGCCGTTGACCGAGACCACGAGGTAGTCGGCCATCTCGACGGTGGAGGTGGGGGAGTTGTCGGTGGCGGAGGCCTTGCGGTCTATCTTGCCGACCGACAGGATGGCCGCTCCTATCTGCTTGCGCAGGAGGCCTGGTATGCGCTGCTGGTCCTTCTTCGTGCCGGTCCACTGGCGTACGCCCCCGCTGCCGTCTCCCGTGCCGATGCGCCATCCTATGGCCGACTTCGCCCAGAGAAAATACTCCACGGTGTGGGCTCCGTCGTAGGTGGTGGGCTGGTCGCTGAGCAGGGCCTGAAAGGCCTTGGAGGACGTGTCGCCCGTGCCTGCTGCCCAGAGGCAGGTGGCGTAGAGCTGCTTGCCCGTGAACATGGGGACCAGCGCGTCGGAGGATAGCGGCGAGGCCACTACGTCGGTGGTGTCGGCGGGGTTGACGTCGAGGACCAGCCGGTTGTAGGTCTCGCCCATCTCCATGTCCATGCGGGTGCCGAAGACGTTGCTGTCGGCGAGGGTCTGCGGGTCGAGGCTTTGGACGAAGTCGGGCGCGCCACCTATGAGGCATCGCCACTGGATGGAGGGCTGCCGGAGGCTCTCCCATGAGAAGACGAAGAAGTCGAGGCCCTGCTGGACGATGTGGAGGTTGAGAAAGCGGAGCATGTGCTCCAGGGTCTCCAGCATGGTCATGGTGTCGTCCTCGTCCTCGCCGATGAAGACCGTCTCGGCCACTCCCACCTCGGAGAGGATGGAGAAGCGGCGTGAGGCGTCGGAGGCGAGGGCCTTGCTGCCGTCGTAGTAGAGGCGGTAGGGGAGATCGGCGCAGGGGGTCTCGCTGAGCAACTGCTCGATGACGGAGAGGAAGGACCGGAGGGAAGACGCCTCCCTGACCTTCTGGAAGGAGACCCCGGGCGCGCCGATGTGGGCGTAGGTAGCGTATTGCAGGGAGGAGAGGGCGTCGATGAGCGGGAGCTCGATGTCGTTGGAGAGCTGGCCGCCCGAGAAGTCCTGCGAATACTGGCGAGGCTCGACGCATCCGACGAAGCGCGTGCGGGTGGTGCCGTCGTCCTCTGTGATGGAGACCGTGACGACGGCGTCGCGGCAGGCCCGCTGGTAGAACTCGGTGCGGTAGTCGGTGGTCTCCAGCCGGAGCGTGGCCGAGGACTGGAGGACGACGTCGAAGGTGTCGTTGAGCCCGCTCTCGGTGGTGAACGCCTCGGAGGCTGGGAACCACAGTCCCGCCTCGTCGCTGCCTATCTCTATCGAGGTGAGGGTGTCGCGGCGGGTGATGATCTCTACCGTGACGGCGAGGCCCGCGCTGTTGAGGAATGTGCCGTGGATTCTCATTTCTTCTCTTTCTCCTTCTCTTCCTTGGTGGTGTCGGTGGACAGGTTGGACAGTCGGTCGTTGACCTCGCTGAGGATGGCCTTGCGGGTGGACGATACGTACATGGTGAGGCCGAAGACGGAGCCAGCGTAGAGGATGGTCTGTGCGAAATACCACAGGACGGAATCCTCGATCGTGTAGTTGCTCAGGAAGAAGCTGAGGAACGAGAGGACGATGCCGCTGGCGAGCATGACGCAGGCCGATGCGTACTGTATGGCTTCCTTGCGGTCTTTTGTCATATTGGCTTTTTTAGTGTTCGGCAAAAAAGGCCATATCGGCGCCGAGCATGAAAAACCCCGGAGGAATCCCCCGGGGTCTGCGTCCGTAGGCGCGGACGACTTCTGTCTTAAGTGTAACGAACAACTTGCCTAAATGGTCTCTGCCGCACGGCGGATGCGTTCGCTCAAATCGAAAAGCGCACCACGCAGTTGCTCTTTTTCATTTGCCGTGAATCCTCCGACGCCGCCGTTTCCGTCGATTCCGTTGAGCTTATGGTATAGCCATGATGCCGAACGGTCGAAATACGTGTTTGCAATCTCTCTCCATGACACGCAGAGGAGTATGTCCTGCATGCGTTGTTTTACTGCGTTGTCCTTGTCTTCCTTTTCCATAGCGATGACTGTTGATGTGGCGACCCTTGCGGGCCGCCTTGTTCTTTACTTTCGAGAGGTTATCTCATTTGTGCGTACCATAGCAATCGTGGGTAGCCGTTTGGGAAACTTCTCTTGTACATTCTGATGGCCTCAATCAGCTCATCTTCTTCTTTTGTTAGTTCTTTTTTCATTGTTCGTTTATTTTTTAAGACACTACAAAGTGTACTACAAAAAATCGTACTACGCAAATTTTTAGCCATTTTTTTTATGCCAAAATCAAAAAAAATGCGGTCGCGATTCTCACGAAGGGCGACCGCGGCGGTAAATTAAGATATCACAAATTGCCTATGATAGAATAAGACGAATTTTCGATAGGAAAAACGGAGGGCGGACGCATGGTGCATTCCGCCCTCCTGCGGGTATTCCTAAAACTCGAAGTATCGCTATCGACGGTAGGAACGGATGGAAGGGACTGCGAGTCTCCCTACCTCCTGCGGGTGTTCCTAAACCGTCGAAGTACGGGGTAGGTCTGAGAAAAAGAAAAGGGGTGCGCTATCCTCACGGACGGCCTGCCCAGTGTATTATGATTTGCGATGAAAAAAAGAACGTCTATAGAAAAAGGGAGGGCGGGAACGATGTCGCCGCGCCTCCCGTCCCTGTAAGGTACAGGCCCGGCAAAAGTCTCTTCTTTGCGAAGAGCTATGGGGAAGGTCTGAGAAAAAGAAAAGGGGTGCGCTATCCTCACGGACGGCGACCCCGACTGGTAAATTACACTGTTAATAAATCATCCTAAAAAATAATCTAAACCTTAAAAAACCTATGGAATGAATGTCGGTAGGTTTGAAGAAAAAGGGGAGTACGATCCTCGCGGACACCTCCCCTGAGCAAAAATAGTAAAAATTACAATATGTATGTCTTTGGAATAAGGGAAAACCCGCGATCCTCGCGGAGGGCGGGGGTAATAATCATAACCATGAAGAGCGGTGGCCACCGCCGTGGCCTCCTTATCTCTACAAAACATTAATTGAATCTGAGTATTTAACTAAAATAAACAATTATTGATAAACATCAAAACGTAAATAACACACACTAAATATCGTTTCGTCGGTCGCGGTCGGAGGATAGGAAAAGAAGGGCGCACGATCCTCGCGGACGGTAGCCTTGACAAAAACTCTTACGAGTAAAAATGTAACAAAATAAATGGAAGGACGCGCGGTCCTCGCGGATGACGCGCCCGATGAATTCGCAAAATATGAGATTATATGAAAATAAAGAATTTCCAAATAAAAAGCGGGCGGGGACTGAGGAATCGTTTGCACGATCACTCGATCGTCCCGCCCGCCCGTTTTTCCTAAGACCGCGCACTGACGTGCGGGGGAGGTTTGAGGGGAAAACTGGGGAGGGCCTCACGGCAGTCCCCAGAAATGGTAAGTAAAATTAAAATAATAAAACTGTCATTAGTCTTACTGCATACTTTCCAAAATTTAAAGATTGAACATCGTGTGAATTACTCTCTGATTATATCATTCGTCGGCGGGCACGACCTTGATGCCGTGGGTGGCGGCACGGGCCTCTGCGTGTGCCGATCGTTGCGTCTGGTGGTCGTAGCAGAGGACTGAGGCGTCGTCCTCGGCATAGAAGTAGTTGAACCTCTCGCGCATGAATCGCTTGTAGCTATGGCCAGCAGGCGAGAGCTTCGCAATCTGCAGTCGTGTCTGTCTCGGCAGTCCTGACATGGCGCGGAAGCGCTCCATCTTGTAGAGGCGCCTCAGTTTCTGTCTGAACATGGGGAGGGCGGACGCCCGGAACCGGTGCGTCTCCTCCTTGGTGCGACGGCATCCAGCCTTGTGGAGCATGTTCCTGACCGTTTCGATGGAGACCCCGAAGCGGTCGGCCATTTCCCGATGGGTGAACTCGTGGAAATGGTCGATGCACCATTGCCGGTCCTCGGCGCTGAGCTGGCTCTTCCTACTCATGGGCCTCAGGGTTGACTGTCGTCGCTTGCGGGCCGAGGCCGAAGTACTGGAGCTGGTCTTCCACACTTCCGTATAGCTCCCGCTTCTCTGGCGGCAGTTCGGCATAGGCGGCGCGGATATTGCGCTCGATGCGCTCGTGGTCGAAGATGCTGCGCGTCATGTCCAAGAAGACGTACTCGGCCATGTCGCCTATCTTCTCGTCATACTTTTCTGTGTCGATGCCGTACTTCTCGCGCAGGAGCCTCTTGGCGAAGCTGATGACGTCGTGGAGGCCGAAGCGGCTATACGGTCGGGCCCAGTTGATGCCCGACAGACTGAACTCGGTTTTGATGATTTTCTCCGTCACGGTAGTCTGATAAACTGCCGTGGCGTATATCTGCGCCACGAAGGCCATGTCGAGGGCCGTGGCTGGCTCGTGCTCCTGCTTGAAGACGTCGTAGCAGGCGGATCGGAGCTTCTCGATGGCCGCCGACTGGTCGCCGACGACGCAGCCGTTGTAGGCCTCGATAAATTCCTTGTCGGCGAGGCGCTGGTGGTAGGTAGTGGCCTGTCGGAGGGCGTTCTTCATCCGCCGGAAGTAGTCGGCGGTGGTGGCGTCCTGCTGAGCTGGGCGGTGGAACCTGAACCAGTCGACGCAGCCGAGGTAGGCCTGATAGACCACTTCCGCCACGCTACCGGCGTGCATGATGAGGAAATGCTCGAGCTGGTAGCCCGAATTCGAGATCTGCTCGCTGCTCAGACGGGCTGGCACCGTCAGCTGGAAGGAGTTGCCGCGGTCGTCTTTCAGCCTGATTGTGCGGAAGGCCCGGAAGTGGCTCAGCTGGCCCATGCTGCGAATCTGGAAGCCGCTCATTGGTCGCCTCCTTCCTGCTGATGGTCGTGCCGGATGCGTCCGAGGATGATGGCGATGATCATGGTCACGCCGATGGCGAAGAGCATGAGGGCGAGGATGGCGACGGTGATGGTGGGGAGCAGCACCCATGGCCAGGGCCAGCTGACGATGCCGAGCAGTCGGATGGCGAGGGCGAGGGCCTGGAGGATGATGAATGCGGTGAGCGTGTTGCGCATAGTTTTGTAATCTTTCTAAATGCTAAAACGAATAGTTGACGGAGAGGCCCGCGCGGGCGAGGAAGCAGCGCTTACCCGTGGCGATGCGGACGCGGCGGGTGATCTTGCTCTCGTTGTTGACCGAGTTGCGCTCGGACATGTGGAGGAGCATGATGTCGCGGGTCTGGGAGAGGTCGGCGGAGCGGAGGATGGCGACGGCGTTGGCCACGGAGAGGTGGCTCTGCCTGATGCGGTCCTTCTGTGCCGACGGGATGTCGGAGAGGTGGAGGATGTAGTCGTCGTAGTTGGCCTCCAGCATCCAGTGGACCACGCCCGTGAACTGGTAGGGCGTGTAGCGCATGCCCTGTGGCGTGAGCTCTTCGCGGGAGAGCGATTCGCAGTCGGTGGCGAAGAGGATGCGTCCCGTCTCGGGGTGGTCGATGACGAAACCGACGTTGGGGCAGCGTGTGCCGTCGGGGTCGTAGTGGATGAGGGGGAAGGGGAGCACGCGGAAGCGCCCGACGGTGGCCCAGCGGCCCGGGGTGATGGTGGTGGAGAAGGGGTCGTGGATGGCGCATCGCTCCATGACGTCGGCCGTGGCGAGCACGGGGACGCCACCCTCCGACCACTGGCGCGCATAGGCGGCGTGGTCGGCGTGGCGATGGGAGACCAGGAGGCCCGCGAGGCGGGAGAAGTCGGATCCGAAGCAGGCGTACATGCGGGACTCGGGACGCACTCCCGCCTCGATGATGAGGGCCTCGGTGGGAGAGTGGAGCAGGTAGCAGTTGCCTGCCGACCCGCTCCCAAAGACTGTCATCAGCATAGGCTACACGGGACACTTACGGGTCTTGGCGTCGCCCTTGGCGGCGGGCGTGTCGCTGCCTATCTCCACGGCCTCTGCCTCCTCTGCCTCGTTGGCCGCCTGCTCGAAGGGGTCGATCGTGGCGGTGGAGGCCGAGCGGGGCGGGAGCGCTTGCTGGCCGTCTGCGTGGGTGTTGGCCTGATCGCGCTCGGTGGTGGCCGTCTGCGTGGCCATGAAGTCGTCGCGGTCGTCAGAATCCGAGGTGAAGCCGTCGGCGGTGGATTCGAGGGCTATCTTGCAGGCGCGGGCTATCACGGTCTTCTTGGCCATCTGGTCGGTGAAGTTGCGATGGGCCGGGCTGGAGCCCTTGGCTGCTCCCTGTCCCCAGGCTGAGCGGATCATGTCGATGGTCATGACCTCGATGTGGCGGGAGCCGTCGCGCATGATGACGACGGCGTAGGCTGCCACGATGTTGGCCGGGGTCATGTTCTGGATGCTGGTCTTGTGGGCGACCAGCTGGTAGCGTCCGTCCTCATCGACCGTATAGGTGAACTCGTCGCCCTTATAGACGACCTGGGCGTTGACCGCCTGGATGTCGGTGTCGCGCTTGGCCCGCATGAGCTTGCCGGTGTACTTCTCCCAGAAGGTGAGCTGGTTGCCCGTAGGGATGAAGTAGCAGTGGTGCATGGGGTGCTCGCCACGGATCACCATCTCCAGCAGGCAGTTGGCTATGCTGGCGCGGGTGCAGGTCTGCGTGGCGGGACGGTCTGCCTTGTCCTTGATGCTCTGGAGGTAGAGCCAGGCCGACTTGAGGGCGTTGCCGACGTGGTAGCCGTCGGGGAGGGTCAGCTCGTTGGCCGCCTCCATCGTGGTGACGCGGTGGAGCACCTGGTCGGCGATGGAGCCTTCTTCGATGGTGGCCACGGCGGTGGGCTTATCAGTTGGCTGTGCTGTCTGTGTCATTATTTTTTTGCTTCTTGTTGTTTTTGTGTTTCTTTCAAAAAGCCCGGGACCTCGCGCTTGAGGAAATTCTTGCAGACCTCCGCCTCGTATTTTGCAAATTCACCATTGCGGAAGGGCTCGGACGTGAGGGCGAGGTAGATGTTGGCGACGTGAAGGGATATGAGCTCATTGAGCTCGTCGTAGGTGATCTCTACGGGGTCGCTCGGTTCGAGGCCTTGTGTCCTTTTACCAAACGTCTCCATGATCGAAGCGGTTTTCTTGATGGTTCTTAGTGCGGCGATCTTATAGACGCCCGTTTCCCACAGATCGCCTTTAAGCGCTTCGTTTACGATTCTCTTAGCTGAGTTAGTCTCTTCCATTTCCGGCCTCCTTTCTGTGTATTTCTCGTTGTATCTCCCGAAGAGCCTGAGGCATCATTCTTCTGCAAAACGAATGGCGGAACTCAGAATCCGTAGCGAGGCGGAGCGTCGTGATGAGCATAGCTTTCTTTAGGCTGTTGAGCTCTTCGATCGTGCAGGTCACTGGCTCACCTTTCGCGGTCTGAGCGATTTTCTTGTTGATCGAATCCATGGCGTCATTCGCCATTTGCAATTCATCGCAAAGCCATTTATCAATATTCACTGTCTCTACCTCTGAGCCGCTCTCGTCGGTGTCGTTGTCCTCTTCTTTCTCGTCAGCGTTCTCGTGGGATTGATATACCTTGCCGACACGCTCGCTGCGGAAGATTTCACGGAAGGATGGCAGGAAGCAGGCGATGCAGAGGTTGCCCTGGTAGTATTCCACGACCTTGAAAAAATCGCCGCAGGTGATGCTCATCGTCTCGTCTGATTCTCCGTGGCTGGCCTCGGTCAGGTATTCATCTACGAGGTCGCTGTTTATTTTGACATCCTGCAAGCTGTTGAGAACGACTTGCTTTTCGGATGGCGGAAGGTTCTCTATTTCTTCTTTGCACAATTCGATGTGCATTTCAGCTACTTTGTTCATTTTCTATAGTTTTTTTGTCGGTTTATTCAAAAAGTGATGACGGTGCGATCTGCTCGACGCTGAGCTTCTTGGCGGGCGAGACCTCCAGAAGGATCTGCTGGCCGAGGGTCGGGGCCACCTTGTTGACGGCCTCGGCGTTGTCGATGACGATGGGGGCGACGATGTTGTAGTGGCGGGCGAGGGCGTTGATCAGCTCCAGCCCCGCGTTGATGCGCTCGGAGGTGGAGAGGCCGGAATAGGGCACGCCATCGACGCTGAGTTCGCAGTGGCCCACCTCGCGACCGTTGAGCAGCTCGCGGCTGAGGCGGAAGCGGACGGAGGGGAAGAGGTCGTTGACGCGCTTCTGGAGGTCGTTGGCCTCCATGAGCTGGAGGCGCTCGGCGGCTTCGAGGCGGGTCTGCATCCTGGCTACTTCGCCGGAGAGGGTCGTGCGGCACTTCTGCAGCTCTTTCTCACGGCGGATATACTCGTCGATCTGCTTGCTGCGGTCGATGGTCTGCTGGAGCAGTCGGAGCTCCTTGCGGTAGGCCTGCTCCTCGGTGCGGAGGGCGGCGAGCTGGGGCGGTTCCTGGGCCTGCGTGGTCTGCTCCAGCTCCTTCATGCGCTGGTCTATCTCGCTGGAGAGGCGCTGCCAGTCGGCGGCGTCGTGGTAGTCGGCCTGCTCTATCGGTTCGGCCTCGGCCTTGCTCAGTCGCTCGCGTGCCTCAGGCATCAGGCGCTCTGCCGTGGCCATTTCCTCGCGGGCGGCGGCGCTGAGGTCCTGGAGGCGCCGCTTGGAGGCTGCGAGCTTCTTGCCCTCTTCGTCGAGGGCGTCCTGCTGCTGCATCTTGCGCTCGTTGAAGCGCATCTCGGCCTCCACGCGCTTCTGGTCGGCTTGGTCCTGAGGCAGGGGCTGGCCGCAGGTGGGGCAGACGGCCTCCCCGGCGTTCCATGAGAACGACAGACGCTCCACCTCCTCCCATCGGCGGCGGAAGTCTTCCAGCTGCTGCTGCTCCAGGTCCTTGAGACGGCGCTCGTGCAGTCCGAGCATGGTCTTGGCGGCGGTGTGGCGCTCCTCGGTGGCCTCCAGCTCCTCCTTGGCCTTGCAGACCAGCGACTGGTGGAGCGTGCGAGCCTCGCGGTTCTGCTTCTCGATGCGGTCCTCGATGGCGGCGCGCTGCTGGCGTAGCTGCTGGATGTAGGCGCGCTGGTCGTTGTAGCGGGCGTTCTCGGCCCTCACCACGCCGGCCATGCTGTCTATCTCCTGCGTCACCTGGCGCAGCTTCTCCTCGATGCCCTTGGCATGGCGCTGGGCCGTCTTGCCGTCGGCGCCCTTGGCCTTCACCTGCTCGATGAAGCCCTGCACCTCGGAGAGGCGGACGGGGATGAGCTCCTGCTCCTTGCGCGTGCGCTGGAGGTCGTAGCTGAGGCCCTGACGGTACTGGTCGAGGGAGCGCTGGCCGAGCTCGTCGACCACCTTCAGCGCCTCCTCGTCCTTGGCGGCTATCTCGGCCAGGGTGCGCGTGCCGACGATCTTCACCAACAGGCGGTACTGCTGGTCCATCGGCAGCGAGGGGAAGTAGTCGGGCGTGGTCAGCGCGCGGAAGAGTTCCTCCTTGACGATCGTATCGACGTGGGACGAGAAGTCGGAGGACGGCAGCGGACGCCCGTCGATGTAGCAGGTGGTCTGGTGGCCGTCGAGCTGCTCGGTGGTCATGCCTCGCTTCTGTACCCACTTCTCCTGACGGCGGCGGCGAAGCGTGGTGGGCTGGCCGTCGATGAGCATCTCCAGCTCCACGCTCACGTCGAGGTTGTGGATGATGCGGCCCTCGTCGTCCACGGGGTCGATGGGGAAGGCGGTGCGCCGACGGCTGTCCTTGCCGAAGAGCACCCACGTGATGGCGTCGGCCACGGACGACTTGCCCAGGCCGTTGGCACCCGAGATCCTGACGGACCGTCCTTCGAGGTTGGCGTCGAAGCTGACCAGTCCGCGGAAGTTGCGGATTTTTACTTTTTTGAATTTGATTTCCATATTTTTGATGTAAATGGTTGGATATTACGTTTTTAAAAATTGTTTGTTAGATATTTACTCGAGTAGGTGTTGATAAGTCTTATCGTTAAGAAAATTCTCCATTCTCACCGCCTTTCTGAGTGTCTTAATGTACTCGTCCGACAGGGACTCGGCGTTTGAGGGCTCGGCAGGATGGAGGCGGTGCTTTTTGCAATATGACAGAATCAATGCCCGATTGATGTCCTCGAGTTCTTTTTCAAAATTCGCCTTATGCCAGGCGTACAGTCCTTTCAGTTCTGCGTAGTCTATCTGCGTGAGCTCGAGCGAGATTTCGGAGCGGGATTCTTTTCTAAAACTCATTTTTTGGTTGTCCGTGACACGGCAGTAGCATTGCGTGAACAGAGTGAGGAAGATCTGTCTACACCCGACATGGAACCTGTATCGCCTTTTCTTTGTTTCGTCGTCGAGTAGCCCCAGATCTATGCCGTTGGCGGCGCAGAGACGCTCCAAGAGCCTCCGCGCGTTTTCCGACTCTCCTCCGCAGCCTCTTTCTGCGAGGGCCTTTAGCTTTTTCAGCTTGTCTTTCAGACTGTCGAAATCCTTGTTACTTTTCATGTTTATTGTTGCCGTAAATGATTGAATGCTACATTTTTTCATAGACCGAGAGGCCCGTCTGGCGCTCGAAGAGCTCATGCACGCGGCTCCAGAATCGGGAGAAGGTCTCGTTGCCGTCGTGGCGTCTCAGTATCTCGGCATAGTTCTGGCATTTCCACCTGATGTAGGCGGGCGACTGTACCCGTCCGCAGCCGTTGCCGGCGTGCTGGATGGTGTGGCCCTGCGGGCGGTCCTCCTGGGGTCCCAGCGGGTCGTAGCCCGGGCAGTTGGGCAGGTCGGGCGTCAGCAGCTTCTGGCAGCGCCGGGCGTCGTCGCCGCGGTCAAGCGTCTTGTGCTGACAGGTGGCGCAGCAGCATCGGATCGTGATGCCGTGTGGGTTGCGGATGTATCTTTCCATGTTTTGGGAACTTGTTTCTTTGCTTCAAAAATTGCCGCTGACGGGCCTATAGTCGCTTTTGCGGGCGTTTCTCCCCGTCGGTGGGCAATCTATCGCCTTGCTTCGTTTTCTTCGCTCTGCGGCGTATTTCTGCGCTTTTTGTCGAAATGGCGACGGATGACCTCGCCCAGATAGGCGGCTGCCTCCCGCTCGGAGGCGCATCGGATGGCCTGGCGCACGTTCTCGGGCGTGAACACTTCGCAGAGGCCGACGCGCAGGCCGCCGTAGTAGGTCTCGCCCACGGCTTCCACCTCTTGGCGGTCCCGCTCCTCCTGCTCCCGCTCGGTGCGGCTGTCGGGGTCTCCGGGCACGCGCCTCACGAAGTGGCTATCCCTGCAGAAGCCATGGACGAAGAGCGGGTGCTCCGTGGCGGCTCGCCTGATGTAGCGGGCCAGCGCGATCAGGCCGTCGCCCTTGCCGCCTTCGGGATGGTCTCGGGATGCGTTCGGGACAGAGGCGCGGTCGGCGGCCTCGTGCCATTTCTGGGTGAACCGCTGGAAGCCCGAGACCACGTCGTTGAGGTCGAAGGACGAGAGGCTGCGCTTGTAGTCGCCATAGTTGGCCGCGTAGCTCATCAGCTGGTAGAGCGTGCAGCGGCGGGAGTAGCGGCCCATGAATTGGCCGACGGCCAGCTCCACGGCCTGCTGGGAGACGTTGAACGAGGCCGACGAGAGCGAGGCCAGCCCGCTGATGGCGTTGCGGACGATGGCCCGGGGCAGGTCGGCGTCGTGGTAGAGCGTCGCCACGTCCTGGAGCGTCGGGCAGGGTCTCACGGCCACGCGCCCGTCGATAGGACCGGCGAAGCGCTCCCAGTGGGTCGGAGCAAACCAGGCGTAAACGCTGGCGCCGTCGGGAAACTTCATCAGGAACGTGCTCCACTCATGACTTTCTGGAGTATTTTGCACGGTCGGCTTCGAGGGCGGCTGATAGGTCGGAGTGTCGAACATGGGCGGTTGTTCTTTGTTGGTTCTTCTGTTTCTCGAAATGGCGGCGGGCCCAGTCGTAGAAGTGCTGGCGATAGTGGCCCGTGTCTGTGTGCGGCGTCTTCTTGGCGTTCACCTCAGAGGTGAAGACGGCGAGAAGGTCGAGGAGGGTGCGCTCGTTGGTGTGGAGGTTGCTCGTTGCGTACTGGATGAAGTCGGCATCGTTGGCTATCTCCACGCGGTAGCGGTTGTTATCGACTTCCGAAAATTTACTAACGACTTCACGCGCATGAGGAGGAAGAGGAGAGAGAGGGTGTGTCAAAACTCCCAATATAAATAAAAAAAACTCGTTGTACGTTCTTGTGTGGATGTACAACGAGTTTTTGTTTTTCT
>OHUA01000015.1_pt1:5000-94716 | contig 94716 bp, 64 predicted proteins | sample 1579051 | NCBI WGS metagenome assembly OHUA01 (sample SAMEA3879559, study PRJEB24766) | human gut metagenome | biome: human-associated habitat; feature: feces | place: USA | collected 1985/1987 | reverse complement strand
GATGTCCCCGCGAAGCGTTGTTACTTGTTGTAAAAGTTGTTCAAGTTGTTTTCCCAATTTAGCTGGCCGTGTTGGAAAAACACAACGCTTCCTGCTGCTCCAAATATCGGATGCAACCTTTATTCTTCCTCTTATTCTTCCTCTTATTCTTTCTCCATATCTTCCTTCTTCTCCTTCTCCGCCTCCCGCTCCATGGCCTTGGAGGAGGCGAGGCTAAACTCGCAGCCGCAGTAGAGCTGGTTGTAGAACTGATACTCCTTGAGCAGTTGGTTGCGCCGTTCCTGCAGTCCGTCCTTGCGCCAGTTTTGAGCCCAGAAGGTCGTGCCAGGGACGGCCTCGGCTGCTGCCAGACCGGCCGCGTTCACCTGCTCCAGGTCCTTCCATCGCGAGGAAGCGAGCGTCGTGGCAAAGAAGCCGATTCCGGTCTGCTGCGCCATGTGGGCCGTGGCCAGCATGCGGTAGGCAAAGCACGCCTCGCAACGTCGTCCGCGCTCGGGCTCGCGTTCCAGTCCCTTCATGGCCTCCCGCCAACTGGCGTGGTCGTAGTCGCCGTCTATCCAGCGTAGGCCCAGCGTCTCGGCGTGGCGCTTACTCTCCTCCTTGCGTATCTCGTATTCGCGTGCCGGGAAGATGTTGGGATTGAAGTAGAAGATGGTGGGGCGCACGTCGTGTGCCATCAACCATTCGACGATGGCCGACGAGCAGGGCGCGCAACAGGCGTGGAGCAACACTTCTCCCGCTATGCCCTCGGGTAGGATAATATGGCTGCGTTTCTTTTTCAAAGCGAGTTGTTTTGGTCGTTTTCCCCTTATAAGCAGGTATCATGGTGAAGAAAAGGGCGCGCGGTTTCTTTCTTCTGCCGATAAATCGCTAATTTTGCACCCTATGGAGAAAGGAAAGATGGCCTCAGGCCGCCCCCATATCGCCATTGTCGATCCCAACGTGTTGGCCACGATAGGATTGCGCCAGCTCTTGCAGACCGTGGTGCCGATGATGGCCGTGGATGTTTACCCCACCTTCGACGCCTTCCTTGCCGGGGGCGGTGAGGGCTGCTATCACTATTTTGTGGCCCAGTCCGTGGCCGTGGCCCACCACCTTTGGTTTATGGACCGCCGCCGCAAGACCCTCGTGCTGACCCTCTCCTCCGACCCCCACTCCCAGTTGGCTGGCTTCCGCCACCTCTGTGTGGGCGTGGCCGAGGAGGCGCTCGTCTGCGAGGTGTTGCGCCTTGTGCAGCAAGGCCACTCGGGCGGTCGCAACCTGCCGACGGCCGAGACCGACGCGCCGCGTCCCACCCTCACCCCGCGCGAGGTGGAGGTGCTCTCGCTCGTGGTCCGCGGACTGATGAGCAAGGAGATTGCTGACCGCCTCCATATCAGCCTGCCGACCGTCAATACCCATCGCAAGAATATCTGCGAGAAACTGGGCGTGAAGAGCGTCCCCGCCCTCACCGTCTATGCCGTCATGCACGGCTATGTGGAGCTGCGCCAAATAGAAGGCAAGGGCTGACCTTTTCTCTTGCGTCAATACCCGTTGGGCTTGCGTCAATAGACGCGGGGGCCGAAGATGGCCGTGCCCACGCGCACCTGGTTGCTCCGGCACGTGACGGCTATCTGGTAGTCGTGGCTCATGCCCCAGGAGCGGACGCAGAAGCGAGGGTCGTCGGCAAAATAGCGTGCCTTCACCTCGTCGAAGAAGTCGGCTGCCGTGAGCATCTCGCGGCGTATCTGGTCCTCGTCCTCCACGTTGGACGCCATCATCATCAGACCGCTGATGTGTACGTTCTTCATCTCGCGCCATTCTCCCGCCTCCAGCAGCTCGCGACAGGCCTCCAGGGTCAGTCCATACTTCGTCTCCTCCTCGGCGATATGGAGTTCGAGCAAGACGTCGATGACGCGGTCGTGCTTCGCCGCCTGCTTGTTGATCTCGCGGAGCAACTTGGGCGTATCGACCGCCTCCACCATCGAGATATAGGGCGCGATATACTTCACCTTGTTTGTCTGCAGGTGGCCGATGAAGTGCCATTGGATGTCCTTTGGCAGCGTCTCCACCTTCTGGCGCAACTCCTGCTCATGGCTCTCGCCGAAGATGCGTTGTCCCGCCTCGTAGGCCGGCAGAATATACTCGTTGGGATGATACTTGCTGATGGCCACCAGCTCCACCCCCTCGGGCAGATGGCCGAGCACCTCTTTTAAGTTTTTTGCTACATCTACCATCGTATGCTTTCTCCTATATGATTATGATGAAACAGTCTTCTGTCTTATTGGAAAATAGGAATACTGTCTTATTGGAAACTGGAATAACTGGAATACTGGAACAATTGGAATACTGGACCAATTGGAATATTGGAATACTGGAATATTGGAACAATCCTACTGCTCCTCGTACTCCGGCTTCGCCTCCTCGTTTTGTTCCTCGGCCTTGGCGCGGTTGTCATGCTCGAAGACGTCCATCACCTTGGTGTCGGCAATGGCGGTAATCTCGTAGTCGATCATGGTCGATCCCATCACCTCATCGACATGCTTCACGGCCCCGCTCACCGAGGCCGCCTGCACGAGATAATAGACGCTCGTGCGCTTCTCCTTCTGCGTTTTGTCGTCGAGCGTGATAAACGCCAGTTTGCACTTGAACCACTTGTCGTCGCCATCCGCGTCGCTGAAGAAGATCTCGCCATAGGTGGCAGGCGTAATGGCCTTCACCTCAAACTCTCCGTTGATGTATGCGCCCATCTCCTTGGTGATGGCCTCCTCGGCCTCGCCGAAGGTGTAGGCATCTACCACGTAGGTCTCCGTGGTTTTCTTGTTCTGTCCGTCCTCCATCATCTTGTCGTAGCGGACGCGGGTCTCAAACCAGTTGGCTGTTCTGCTTCTCATTATTTATATGTATGTTGTTTTTTTTATTTAGCTTTCGCATGTAAGCTCCACACGCCCTGGGCTAGGAGCTTTTGGGCCTTCAGCCCGTTCTTGAACCACTTGCGAAACTTCGGTTATTCTACATCACGCCGTCCTCGCGCAGTTTCTCCTGCCACTTCCAGGCGCTGCGGAGCACGTCGGCCAGGGGCGTGTCCGCCTTCCAGCCCAACACCTGGTTGGCCTTGGTGCAGTCGCCCCAAATCTTCTCGATGTCGCCCTCGCGGCGCGGACCATACTTCCAGTTGAGTTTCACGCCCGTGGCCTCCTCAAAGGTCGTGACGATCTCCAGCGTGGAGTTGCCCTTGCCCGTGCCGATGTTGAAATACTCGATCGGTTCGGTCTCCTGGTCCAGCACGCGCGCCATGGCCGCCACGTGCGCCTTGGCCAGATCCACGACATAGATGTAGTCGCGGATGCAGGTGCCGTCGGGCGTGTCGTAGTCGTTGCCGAAGATGGTCAGTTGCTCGCGGATGCCCATTGCCGTCTGCGTGACGTAGGGGATGAGGTTGTTGGGCACGCCGTTGGGCAGTTCGCCGATGAGCGCCGAGGGATGGGCACCGATAGGATTGAAGTATCTCAGGACGATGCTCTTGACGGCCGCGCCGCTATGGATGTAGTCGTAGATGATCTGCTCGTTGATCTCCTTGGTGTTGCCATAGGGCGAGGTGGCCTTCTGGTGGGGCGCGTCCTCCGTGACGGGCAGGTTCTCGGGGTTGGGTTGTCCATAGACCGTGCAGCTGCTGGAGAAGATGATGCCCTTGACGCCATAGGCAGGCATGAGCTCCAGGAGGTTGATGAGCGAGACAACATTGTTGCGGTAGTAGAGCAGGGGCAGCTGGACGCTCTCGCCCACGGCCTTGGAAGCGGCGAAGTGGATGATGCCAGCGATGGCCGGATACTTTTGGAACACGGCCTCCGTGGCAGCCTTGTCGCGCAGATCTACCTGCTCGAAGGCCGGGCGCACACCCGTGATCTTCTCGATGCCGTCGAGCACCTCTATCTTGGAGTTAGAAAGGTTGTCGATGATGACCACGTCGTAGCCAGCCTCGATCAGTTCCACGGTGGTATGACTACCGATGAAGCCCGTTCCGCCCGTCACTAAAATTGTCTGTTTCATGTCAGTTTTTCTCTTTTAGTTTCTGTAAATGTCGGCTATGGCGAAGCCGCCCCGGGGCAGGTCGTGTCCCGGGTCCGCCATCGCCACGCTATGGAAATAACGCCAAATCGTGTTTTTTATTTCCTCTAAGTGGCAAAAAGAGCCACAAAGGTTTTGCCAAAGCGCGTCCCGTGGCATGGTTTTGCACGGTTGGCGAGCAAAAAACGGGCTGGAAGTCGTGTATCTCGTTTTTTATTGCTACTTTTGCATTTTGAAATTACAATACAAGAATGGACCATATACGGAATTTTTGCATCATAGCCCATATCGATCACGGCAAGAGCACCCTGGCCGACCGTCTGTTGGAGCGCACCAAGACCATCCAAGTCACGGAGGGTCAGATGTTGGACAACATGGATTTGGAGCGCGAGCGCGGCATCACCATCAAGAGCCACGCCATCCAGATGGAGTACACGATGGAGGGAAAGAAATATTTGCTCAACCTGATAGACACGCCGGGCCACGTCGATTTCTCCTACGAGGTGTCGCGAAGCATTGCCGCCTGTGAGGGCGCGCTGCTCATCGTCGATGCCACACAGGGCGTGCAGGCGCAGACCATCAGCAATCTCTATATGGCCATCGACCACGACCTGGAGATCATCCCGGTCATCAACAAGATAGACATGCCCAACGCCATGCCCGAGGAGGTGGAGGACGAGATCGTCGATCTGCTCGGCTGCGAGCCCAGTGAGATCATCCGGGCCTCGGGCAAGACGGGCGAGGGCGTCGATGACATCCTCCGCGCCGTCGTGGACCGCATCCCCGCGCCGACGGGCGACAAGGATGCGCCGCTGCAGGCCCTCATCTTCGACTCGGTCTTCAACTCTTTCCGCGGCATCATCACGCTGGTGAAGATCGATAACGGCGTGGTGCGCAAGGGCGACAAGGTGAAGTTCTTCAACACCGGCCAGGAGTATGACGCCGACGAGGTGGGCGTGCTGAAGATGGACATGGTGCCCAAGGCGCAGCTCTCCGCAGGCGAGGTGGGCTACATCATCAGCGGCATCAAGGACGCCAAGGAGGTGAAGGTGGGCGACACCGTCACCCACGTCGAACGGCCCTGCGCCAAGGCCATCGAGGGATTCCAGGAGGTGAAGCCGATGGTCTTTGCCGGCGTCTATCCCATCGACCCCAACGACTACGAGAACCTGCGCGCCTCGCTGGAGAAGCTCCAGCTCAACGACGCCTCGCTGACCTTCCTGCCCGAGAGTTCACAGGCCCTCGGCTTCGGATTCCGCTGCGGATTCCTCGGACTGCTCCACATGGAGATCATCCAGGAGCGACTGGACCGCGAGTTCAACATGGACGTGATCACGACCGTCCCCAACGTCAGCTACATGGTCTATGACAAGCAGGGAGAGGTGAAGGAGGTACACAACCCCTCGGGACTGCCCGACGCGACGATGATAGACCATATCGAGGAACCGTTTATCAAGGCCAGCATCATCACCTCCAGCCAGTTTATCGGCCCGATCATGAAGCTCTGCCTCGACAAGCGCGGCGAGCTCGTGAGCCAAAACTACGTCAGCGGCAACCGACTGGAGCTCGTCTTCATGATCCCGCTGGGCGAGATCGTCATCGACTTCTACGACAAGCTCAAGAGCATCTCCAAGGGCTACGCCTCGTTCGACTACCATATCGACTCGTTCCGCCCCTCGAAGCTGGTCAAGCTCGACATCCTGCTCAACGGCGAGCCTGTCGATGCCCTCTCCACGCTGACCCACGAGAGCAACGCCGTGGCCTTTGGACGCAGGATGTGTGAGAAACTCAAGGAACTGATACCGCGCCAGCAGTTTGACATTGCCATCCAGGCGGCCATCGGAGCGAAGATCATCGCACGCGAGACCGTGAAGCAGGTGCGCAAGGACGTGACGGCGAAGTGTTATGGCGGAGATATCAGCCGCAAGCGCAAGCTCCTCGAAAAGCAGAAGAAGGGCAAGAAGCGCATGAAGCAGGTCGGCAACGTGCAGGTGCCTCAGAAGGCGTTCCTGGCCGTGCTGAAATTGGACTAACCGCCGGAGGAACATCCTTCGGCCAACAAGATATATAAAAGGAGAAAGAGGAGACACGATGAGAGAACCGATAGCAACCCCCAGGGAGGTGGCCCGCGAATTGGCACGCAAGTACAGTACGATGACCCACGAGGAGCTCGACGTGCTGGAGAGCGTGCTGGTGCCCATGAAGTTCAGCAAGGGCGAGATAATCCTAAGGGAGGGCGAGGTCTGCCGCAACATCTACTATGTGGAGCGCGGACTGATCCGCCAGTTCTACTTCAAGAACGGCAAGCAGATCACGGAGCACCTGGGGGTGGACCACACCATCTTCATGTGCATCGAGAGCCTGTTTCACGAAGAGCCCACCCATCTGCAGGTAGAGGCCCTGGAGGCCTCCTATATCTATGCGCTCCCCAAGCATCGCCTGGAGCAGGTGGCCCTCCACAACGTGAACATACAGATCCTCTTTCGCAAGATATTGGAGGAGAGCCTCGTGATCTCGCAGGTCATGGCCGACCTCGTGCGCTTCGAGACGGCACAGGAGCGCTACCGCAAGTTTTGCAAACTGGCGCCGCAGATCGTCCTCCGCGCACCCCTGGTCTATGTGGCCAGTTTTCTCCAGATGACGCCGGAGACGCTGAGCCGCGTACGCAGCAGCACCCTGCTCGATTAGCCCCGAGTGGGGGAGGGCGAGCGCCTGGGCGGGCCCCGGAGAGATGGGGCGCCGCGCGTGCGCTATATAAATTAGGTAGAGAGAACAAAGTATAATCATGACAAAATCATAAAAAGACATGAAACCGACATTACTTCTTTTGGCTGCCGGCATGGGTAGCCGCTACGGCGGGCTGAAGCAGCTCGACGGACTTGGACCCAATGGTGAGACCATCATGGACTACTCCATATACGACGCCATCCAGGCGGGCTTTGGCAAGATCGTCTTCGTCATCAGAAAAGACTTCGAGGAGCAGTTTCGCAAGCAGGTCCTCGCCAAGTATGAGGGCCACATCCCCGCAGAGCTCGTCTTCCAGAGCCTCGACGCCCTCCCCGAGGGATTCACCACGCCCGAGGGCCGCGTGAAACCGTGGGGCACCAACCACGCCGTACTGATGGCCAAGGACGTCATCAAGGAGCCGTTCTGCGTCATCAACTGCGACGACTTCTACAACCGCGACACCTTCATGGTCATCGGCAAGTATCTCTCCGAGCTCCCCGAGGGCAGCAAGAACCGCTATGCGATGGTGGGCTTCCGCGTGGGCAACACGCTCAGCGAGAACGGAACGGTATCGCGTGGCATCTGCACGACCGACGCCGAGGGCAACCTGGCCACCGTCGTGGAGCGCACGAAGATAGAGCGCAGGGACGGCGCCGTGCAGTATAAGGACGACGACGACCAGTGGGTGACGACGCCCGACAACACGCCGGTCTCGATGAACGTATGGGGATTCACGCCCGACTATTTCGACTATAGCGAGGACTACTTCAAGACGTTCCTCTCCGATCCGGAGAACATGGCCAACCTGAAGGCCGAGTTCTTCATCCCGCTGATGGTCAACAAGCTCATCAACGACGGTACGGCGGCTGTCAAGGTCCTCGATACCACCAGCCATTGGTTTGGCGTCACCTATCCTGCCGATCGTCAGGACGTCGTGGATCGCATCCAGCGCCTCGTCGATGAGGGCGTCTATCCCGCCAAACTGTTCTAATCGTATCACCAACCATTTCTACATGGAAATCAACCTTCTGGACGACAGTCAGCTCGCTCTGTTGCGGCAGCTGACTGCCGATGCCAGCTTTGTGGTAGTCACAGTCCATAAGTCGCCCGACGGAGATGCCATCGGATCGATGTTGGCCTGGGCGCAGTATCTGCAGGCTCTGGGCAAGGAGGTCACCTGCGTGATCCCCGATGCCGCTCCCGACTTCCTGATGTGGCTCCCAGGATCGCAGACGCTGCTCCGCTACGACAAGCATCCCGACCGCGCGAAGAAGGCCTTCGACAAGGCCGACCTCGTCTGCTGTCTCGACTACAACGACCTCTCGCGCACGGGGGACATGGCGGACGTCATTGCCCAGTCGAAGGCGCCCCGACTGCTCATCGACCACCATGTGGGCCCGACCGTCGAGGCGGCGCTCTCGGTGTCTCATCCCGCGATGTCGAGCACGTCGGAACTCGTCTTCCGCCTGCTGTGGCAGTTGGGCGCCTACGACGAGATGACGCTGCAGATGGCGCAATGTATCTACTGCGGTATGATGACGGACACGGGGGCCTTCACCTACAACTCCAATGCACCAGCCGTCTATCTCATCATCAGCCACCTGCTGGAGAAGGGCGTGGACAAAGACCGCGTCTATAACCGCGTCTATCACAACTACTCGCCACAGGCCATCAAGTTCAGGTCCTATGTGATCTTCAAGAAACTGCGCGTCCTGCCGGCCTCCCATGCGGCCTACTACACCGTGACGCGCGACGAGATGCGACGTTTCCAGTTTGTCAGGGGCGACCTGGAGGGCGTGGTCAACATCCCGCAGAAGATCAAAAAACTCAAACTCTCCATCTCGCTGCGCGAGGACACGGAGAAGGACCAGGTCATACGCGTCAGCCTCCGTTCGGGCAATGGGTTCCACTGCCGCAAGATGGCGGAGGAGTTCTTCAACGGCGGAGGACACGAAGATGCGGCAGGCGGACGCCTGGAGTGCTCCATCGAGGAAGCCGAGCAGGTGGTCCTCCGAGCCATCATGGCCTACAAGGAGCAGCTGCGATGACCCCTTGCGGGCCAGGATCATGGTCTGTAGGGCAGTCTTTAATGTCAAAAGTAGCTAAAAAAGAGCGCCGTCTTATGGTGGAACAGACGATTTGCTATAACTTTGCAGTAAGATATTATTGAACGTAAAAGATTCCGATGAAGAAAACGCTTTTTCTCCTCCTCCCGCTCGCAGCTCTGCTCTGGTCGGCGTGCAGCAATGACGAGACCTATGCTGACCAGCGCAAGCGAGAGAACGGAGCCATCCGCCAGTATCTCAACGACAGCAGCGTGACGGTCATCTCCGAGCGCCAGTTTTTCGATCAAGACACGATGACCGACGTGAGCAAGAACGAGTTTGTGCTGCTCGAGTCTTCGGGCATCTATCTCCAAATCGTAGAGAAGGGTTGCGGAGAGAAGATCAAGGATGGCGAGACGGCCACCGTGCTCTGCCGATTCACCGAGCGCAACCTCCTCACCGATAGCATCATTGCCACCAACAACATCCTCTATTTCAGCGCGCTGGTCGACAAGATGTCGGTCACGAACACCTCCGGCACCTTCACGGCCTCCTTCGACCCCACGTCGAGTGTGATGTATCAAGTCTATGGAAGAAGTTCCGGCAGCACGCAGGTGCCCAACGGATGGCTTTCCCCGCTGCCTTACATCAAGGTGGGTAGGCCGCTCTCGGCCGACGACCGCATCGCCCGCGTGCGCATCATCGTACCCTCCACCGAGGGCACCTATGCGGCCACGATGTCGGTCTATCCGTGTCTCTACGATATCACCTACGAGCGCGGAAGATAACATGCAATTACAAAACTAAAGAGAAAATATGACACTGATCAAATCCATTTCCGGCATCCGTGGAACCATCGGAGGCCCTACCGGCGATACGCTCAACCCGTTGGACATCGTCAAGTTTACCACGGCGTATGCCAAGTTTATCCGTCAGAGCGACCCGACGGGCAGCAACTGTATCGTGGTAGGCCGCGACGCGCGCATCTCGGGCGACATGGTCCGACTGGTGGTCTGCGGCACACTGATAGGAATGGGCTATGACGTGCTCGATATCGGGCTTGCCACGACCCCGACCACCGAACTGGCCGTCCGCATGAGCCATGCTGCAGGTGGCATCATCGTCACCGCCAGCCACAACCCGCGCCAGTGGAACGCGCTCAAGTTGCTCAACCACGAGGGCGAGTTCCTCACCAAGGCCGACGGCAACGCCGTGCTCGCCATGGCGGAGAAGGAGGACTTCGACTATGCTGATGTCGATCATATAGGCACTTACCGCCAGGACGACAGTTTCGACGACCGCCACATCGAGGCCGTCCTCGCGCTCGACCTGGTCGATACGGAGGCCATCCGCAAGCGTGGATTCCGCGTCGTCGTCGATGCGATCAACTCCGTCGGCGGCGTCATCCTGCCGAAACTCCTCGACCGACTGGGCGTCGGCTACACCATCCTCAATGGCGAGGCCAATGGCGACTTCGCCCACAATCCGGAGCCGCTGGAGAAGAATCTCGGAGGCATCATGGGCGAGGTGGCAGCAGGAGGCTATGACCTCGGCATCGTCGTCGATCCCGACGTCGATCGTCTCGCCTTCATCCAGGAGGACGGTAAGATGTATGGCGAGGAATATACGCTCGTCAGCGTGGTCGACTACATCCTCGACCATGTGAAGGGAGCCACCGTCTCCAACCTCAGTTCTACGCGTGCCCTGCGCGACGTCACCGAGCGCCATGGCTGCCAGTATTTTGCCTCTGCCGTCGGCGAGGTCAATGTCACCACCAAGATGAAGGAGGTGGGTGCCGTCATCGGTGGCGAGGGCAATGGCGGCGTCATCTATCCCGAGAGCCACTACGGTCGCGACGCCCTCGTCGGCATCGCCCTCTTCCTCAGTTCGCTGGCACAGAAGGGACTGACGTGCAGTGAGCTCCGCAAGACGTTCCCGACCTATTATATTGCCAAGAACCGCATCGACCTCACGCCCGACACCGATATGGATGCCATCCTGGGCAAGGTCAAGGAGCGCTTCGGATCGATGGACGACGTGCGGGTAACGGATATTGATGGTGTGAAACTCGACTTCCCGACGAAGTGGGTCCACCTCCGCAAGAGCAATACTGAGCCCATCATGCGCGTCTATAGCGAGGCGGCCACGATGGAGGAGGCCGACGCCCTGGGCAAGGAGCTCATGGACGTGGTCTATGAGATGACGAAGTAGGAGAGGGTAGTACCTCCTACAGCCTGTATCTTTATGAGGCATCTGCCTGGCGTGAAGCGCTGGGCAGGTGCCTTGTCCATAAAACCTATTTTCCGATTCTAACGAGATCTTTTGCCCAATGGATCATTTGTTTCTGCTGCAGTTCGCATGCTTCCTGTTCATGCTGTTCAATGCCTTCACCCTCGCCGTCACCCGTCTCCAGGCGCGATGGCTCAATCCGCGCTATGAGCGCGCACGATGGTTGATCTTTGTCGGCATCATGGGCTTGGCGGCGCACTATCTGATGCAGATGCGCTTTGGGTTCAGGGCCGTTGACGACGCGGTGGGTGCCACGGTCAATGCCCTCGTCTATGCACCCTGTTTTTCGCTCATCTCGATGGGCATCTTCCATATCGAGGCCACGCATGTCCGCAGGGGGAGGGTCTATGCGGTCTGCGCGGCGATCAACCTGGCGATCCTCGCCTGTTTCTTCATCGGCTGCTTCCACTATGGCAGCATGCGCATCGGGGCCTGGCTCTATGCTATGCAGGCCCTATTTGCCGCCAATGTGGTCTATTGCATCGTCGTCATCGTCCGCGAGATCATCAGGCGCCGCCGTCTGCTGGAGACGATGGCGGGCGGCGACATCATGCCCTATGTACGCTACTCCCGCGCCAGCCTCCTCATCCTCTTCTTCCCTGCCTTGGTGTCGCCCTTTGCCATCATCTCCACCAAGTTGCTTTACTTTTTTGCGCCCTTGGGGCTCATGGCTATCCTCTTCTTCGTCCTGAGTTTCGTGGCCCTGGGCTACAGCTATCAGCCGAAGGAGTCGCTGCTCGACGAAGAGGCGGAGGGAAAGGTCAGCCCTGCTGCCGTAGTCGCTCAGCAGGAGGAGACGGTAGCACAACAGGCCGTCGCGGCTCCTGATGTCGCTTCTGCTGATGTCGCTTCTCCTGGTGTCGTTTCTCCTGGCGAGGCGGCTCCATGCGATGGGGCTCATGCTGGCACAACTCCTGCCAATGGGGCTCCTACCAACGCGTCTCGTGCCAATGCGTCTCATGCTGGCACAACCCCTGATAACGCAACGCCTGATAACGCATTTCATGCCGACGCGGCCCATGCAGCCGACCAGGCGGAGGAGACGCAAACTGCCTCGCTGATGCCTGAGGATCGAAGAAAGCAGATCCAGCAGCGGCTGGACGAATGGTGCGCGGCGATGGGCTATAAGGATGGGGGGGGTGAACCTCCTCTCCCTCTCCCATGCGATCCATGTCTCGAAAGACGAACTCACGATATACTTCGACCAGTCTCTGAAGACTACGTTCCGGATATGGCTGAGCGATATCCGCTTCGCTGCGGCCAAGAAAATGATGATTGCCAACCCCGATTACAGCAATGACATCATCTCCTCCGAATGTGGATTCTCTTCCCGCACCCACCTCTACCGCATCTTCAAGGCGCGGGAGGCGTGTACGCCGACCGTTTGGCGGGAGCGCTATTTGGCCGGATCCCACGATTCGGATGCGTCTCTTTCGTAGCAGGGGGACGAGCCCTTTTCTCCGTATCAGAAGATTCCCTTTTCTCCGTATCTGAAGATCCCTTTTCTGATATTTGACGGCTCTTTTCTTGATTTCTTAAAATATGTAATCGCGACCGCTCCTGGCTATGAACCGTTGTCTCTTTGGTAGGAAAGAGACAACTATTTACCACCAAGGAGACACCTGAACAGGGCAATGCGACACCCTGTCTCACTTCTTTTCCCTACTTTTGCGCTAATGATCGCGTCGGAAAGAGATCCACGCGGCAGAGGCTGAGTCCTTGTCGTGTGCGCCCGACGGACTAATCTTGAAGACAATAATCAAAAACAGGGAATAAAAATATGAAGAAAAAAAAGTATCTCAAGCCACAGGTTCACGTCGTGCAGACTGAGCCGTGCATGATGATCAACCCCTCGCAGGTAAAGATTTATAAAGGGCGCTTTCAGACTCGACAGGAACTGGAGGCCGCTGAATTTACCATAGACGAGGATGGCTTCCTCTGGGGGGAGTAAATAGCCTATTGCCCCTTCTTTCTATCACAACCAACGAATGGTGACGTGGTGCACCCAAACTAAAACAAAAAGACTATCAACATGATCAAGAAAATGACCCAATATCTATTGCAGCGCAGATGCGCGCTCTCGCTCTTGCTGATGCTTATGCTCCTGCAGCCCGCGATGGCGCAGAAACAAACGCGAATAATGTATGCGAGATTGGACCGAGAGACTCAGACCCTCACGCTCTATTATGACACGAATTTCGGTAAAGGGAACGACCAAGGTATTTCTGAAAGTCCCTTGTGGATGCAACTAGATGAAAGAATGAAAATAAAAAGCGTGGTCTTTGACGAGAGTTTCAAGGATGCACGCCCCACAACATGTGTATCCTGGTTTTTGTGGTTCGAAGCTTTGACAACGATTGAGCACTTGGACTATTTGAACACGTCAGAGGTCGAATATATGAACTCAATGTTCACCAAGTGTACCAGCTTGGAAACACTTGATTTGTCTTCCTTTAATACGGAAAAGGTCACAGACATGCAAACTATGTTTGAAGGCTCTACGAATCTTCGCACAATCAACTTGCCCAAAGGTTTCATAGGCAGCAACGTGACTGATCTCAATGGAATGTTTAGAGGTTGCGTAAGCCTTACCGAACTCGATCTATCTGGTTCTAATGCTGAAAAAGTGAAAAAAATGGGCAGTATGTTCTATGGTTGTGTCGCACTTTCCAATCTCAATCTTTCCGGTTTTAAAACTGGATCTTTGACCGAGATGCGGTACTTGTTCTCTTCGTGTCAGTCGCTTGAAAGTCTCGACCTCTCTGGTTTCAATACTGAAAATGTGACGAGTATGGAGTCAATGTTCTCCCAATGTTCGTCGCTTCGGAGCCTCGATCTCAGCAGTTTCAATACCAGCAAGGTGATTGGTATGAATTTAATGTTTTTTAACTGCACCAACCTTGAAAGTATTGATTTAAGCAGTTTTGATACGGAGAATCTGCAGAAGATGGCTAATATGTTCTACTCATGTACGAAGCTTGAGACGCTTGATCTCTCGTCGTTTGCAACGCCCAATATGACTTCCATGCGTTCTGCGTTTCAAAATTGTAAAAACCTCAAGACGATTTATGTCACTTCTGCATTTACTACAGATAAAGTAACCGAGGGTTCTTATGCTTTTGCCGGATGTGTTAATCTGCCCAACTATAACCCTGATAAGACGGGTGTGGAAATGGCGCACACGGGAGCGGGAGGTTATCTCACGGCTGCTTCTGCCAGTTGGGTGCGATGGGATGCGCCAACCGGCACGCTCTCCTTCCATCGCAGTGCCACGAAGCCTGCGGGCGACAACATCCTTGATTTGGGCTATGGAAATGATCCGAATTGGGACACCCATGCTGCAGAAATTAAGAAGGTAGTCTTCAAAGCTGGTTTCCGGGATGAAACCCACACGACGTGCTCCAATTGGTTTAATGGTTGTACGAATCTTACCAGCATAGAGGGTATCGAAAATCTCAACACGTCCAACGTCAAGAATATGTCAGGGATGTTTGCCAAGTGTTCGAACCTCGAAACGCTCGACCTTTCCCATTTCAACACAGAGAATGTAACAACAATGGTCCAGATGTTCTATGGATGCACAAAGCTCCATAATCTCAACATTGACAATTTTAATACGGAGAATGTATCATACATGAACGGAATGTTCGAAGGCTGCTCAGGTTTGGATACGCTCGATTTGTCTCACTTCAATACGAGGTATGTGCGAAAGAGTGGCTTTAACTACATGTTCAATGGTTGCAGCAGTCTTAGTTCTCTTGACGTATCCAACTTTACAACTGATAAGCCCAGCATGCAGCTGGATGGGTTGTTCAAGGGATGTAGTAGTCTTCAAACGCTTGATCTTTCCAGTTTCAGCACCGGTGGGGCATCTTCTGTTACCGATATGTTTGACGGATGCTCCGCGCTTCGGACCATCTATGTCAGCGATCTTTTCAAATTTAATAGCGTTTCAAGTTCAAATATGTTCCGCGGCTGCCATTCACTGAAAGGCGCAATCTCCTTCGAACCTTCAAAGAAAGATAAGACTTACGCGAACTACAAATCGGGTTATCTCACCAAGAAGGTGGGCACGAATGGCAATGAGATCATAGGAGCCACAGGCTCCCCGCTTACCATCGACGCGCTGCCTTTGGATGACAGCAAGGCATACACGCTCTACGAAGACTGCGACGTGAACAACGCTTCCTACGAGCGCCAGGTAAAGTCTGAATGGGCAACGCTCTGTCTGCCCTATACCATCCATCCCAGTTCGGAGGACAACACCTGCTACTTCTATACCCTGAAGTCGGTAGGAACGGAGAGTGTGGAGCTCGTGCGCGTGGAGGAAGGCGTGATAGATGCAGGCCAGCCTGTCGTCGTTCGCAAGAAAAACGCGGAACAGACCAGCTTCTGCGTCGTGAGCGGTACGGCTTCTCCCGACGAGAAGGCGAAGGCCGTGACAGAACCCAAGACGGGGGAGAATGGTCAGCAGAATGCAGCGAGTGGTGAACAGAATGCTGAGAGTGGTGAACAGAATATAGCGAGTGGTCCTCGTCTGATCGGTACGTTTGCGCCCATCGAACTCAAGGACGACTGCTATTTCATCGCCAAAGACCAGTTCCGCCTGGTCCGCGACTACAAGCCTGCTGCCAAGGGCGTGAAGATTGCTGCCTACCGCGCCTATATCCAGCCCGATGCTACGCAGGAGGGTGGATCCGCCCAGCTCACCATCGGCGTGGATGAAGGCACCAACCAGGTAGATGCCGCCACCCTTGTCGATCTGCTCAACGACACCGAGGCGGAATACTACGACGTGCAGGGCCGCCGCATCCCGCAGTTGCAGCGAGGTATCAACATCGTCAAGGTTGGCTCCAAGGTCATGAAGGTCTTCTGCCCCCGATAACTGCCCGTAGCGACTCGCCTTTGCGCTTCGCCTCCCGCGTGTCGCTTCCCGTTTCGCGCTTCGCTTCCCGCGTGTCGCCCCCAACCACGCATAAGTAAGCCGCCCGAACCAGTCAAAAGCTGATTCGGGCGGCATCATTTTTTATGCAGTCTTGATCAGGAGGAAGCGTCCCATTTTTTAGTCTTCGTCCTTCTGCTCAGCCTCATGCTCGGCGATGAGCTTCTGCTGGATGTCGTTGGGCACCAGCTCGTAGCTTGCAAACTTCGTCGAGAAGCTGGCGCGTCCGCCCGTGAGGGAGCTGAGCGCGATGCTGTAGTTGGAGAGCTCCTTCAAAGGAATCTTCGCCTGCAACTTCTGGTAGCCAGCCTCGCTGTCCATGCCCATGATCATGGCGCGGCGGCCCTGCAGGTCGCTCATCACGTCGCCCATGTAGTCGGCTGGCACATAGACCTCCAGGTCGTAGATCGGCTCCAGGATCTTCGGACCAGCCTGCTTGAAGGCGTCGGAGAAGGCGTGGCGCGCGGCGAGCATGAAGGAGAGCTCGTTGCTATCCACCGGGTGCATCTTGCCATCATAGACGATCACGCGCACGTCGCGGGCGTAGCTACCCGTCAGCGGACCGTGCTCCATGCAGTCCATGATACCCTTGAGGATGGCGGGCATGAAGCGTGCGTCGATGGCACCACCGACCACGGAGTTGATGAAGACGAGCTTGCCGCCCCACTCCAGGTCCACTTCTTCGCGGCCCTTGATGTTCATCTTAAACTCCTGACCGTTGATGTTGAACGTCGTCGGATCGGGCATGCCCTCGGCGTATGGCTCCACAATCAGGTGGACCTCACCAAACTGTCCGGCACCACCCGACTGCTTCTTGTGGCGGTAGTCGGCGCGAGAGAGTTTCGTGATGGTCTCACGATACGGGATGCGCGGCTCCTCAAACTTCACGGCGAGTTTCTCGTTGTTCTCCATACGCCATTTCAGCGTGCGCAGGTGGAACTCTCCCTGTCCGTGAACAATCGTCTGGCCCAGTTCCTTGCTCTGCTCCACTACCCATGTCGGATCTTCCTGGCGCATCTTGAGCAGGGCTGCCATCATCTTCTCCGTATCGCTCTCGTTGACGGCCTTGATGGCGCGTGAATACTTGGAGTTGGGATATTTGATGAAGTCGAAACGCTCCTCCGTACCCTTGCCGTTGAGCGTGTTGCCCGTCTTGACATCCTTCAGTTTCACGGTGCAGCCCAGGTCGCCCGCGTTGAGCTGATCCACGGGGATGCGGTTGGCACCCGCACAGGCGAAGATCTGTCCGATGCGCTCCTTGCTGCCACGGTCGGCGTTGGCCAGGTCGTCGCCCGGCTTGATCGATCCGCTCATCACCTTGAAGTAGCTCACCTCGCCGATGTGCGGCTCCATACCCGTCTTGAAGAAGTAGATGCTCTCTGGACCGTTGGAGTCGGGTGTCACCTCCTCACCACGCGTGTTGTGGACCTTCGGCATCTCGCTGACGAAGGGCACGACATTGCCCAGGAACTCCATCAGGCGCTGCACACCCATGTCCTTGTGGGCATCGACGCAGAACACCGGGAAGATGTTGCGCATCACCAGGCCCTTGCGGATACCCTCGCGCATCTCGTCCTCCGTGAGCGTCTCCTCCTCGAAGAACTTCTCCATCAGTGCCTCATCGTTCTCGGCGGCAGCCTCCACGAGCGCCTTGTGGAGCTCCATGGCCTTCTCCATCTCCTCGGCGGGAATCTCCTCGCGCTTCGGTGCGCCACCGTCCGGACCCCATGAGAGTTTCTTCATGATGAGCACGTCGATGATCTCGTGGAAGTCGGGACCCGTCTGGACGGGATATTGTATCTGCACGCACTTCGGACCATAGATGTCCTTCATGCTTTGGATGAGTTGATCAAAGTCGCATTTGTCGCTGTCAAGCTGGTTGACGAGGAAGATGACCGGCTTGTGCAGCTTTTCGGTATATCGGAAGTTGTTCTGTGTGCCAACCTCCGGGCCATACTGGCCATTGATGAGTATGACGGCTTGGTCGGTGACGTTGAGGGCCGTGATGGCACCCCCCACAAAGTCGTCGCTACCCGGACAATCGATAATATTGAGCTTTTTGCCATTCCACTCTGCATGGAATACGGTGGGGAAGACCGAATAGCCGTACTCCTGCTCCACAGGGAAATAGTCGCTTACCGTGTTCTTGGCTTCTACGGAGCCACGACGCTTGATGATACCAGCTTCGAAAAGCATACTCTCGGCAAGTGTGGTCTTGCCGCTACCCGCACTGCCAATCAAGGCAATGTTTTTAATCTCATTTGTCTGATATACTTTCATATCGGATAGATTTAAGCGATTAATAATATCGTTATTTACTTGTAGGGTAATTGAAAGAGGACAGGCGATTCTGTCATTTCGCCCACTAAATTAGGCATTTTTTTTGTAAAAGCCAAACAACGATGGCAAAAGTACTCTATTTTTTAAAATTAATTAGTACTTTTGCAAGTGAAATGACAGGATTATACATACATATACCATTTTGTGCCAGTCGTTGCGTCTATTGCGGATTTTATTCGACGACGCTTCCCGCGCTGCGCGATGCCTACGTCGATGCCCTCTGCCAGGAACTGACGTTGCGGGCGGAGGAATTGCCCGCCGACGAGGCCATCACGACGATCTATCTCGGGGGTGGCACACCGAGCCAGCTCACAACGGATCAGCTCGACCGTCTCTTCTCCTATATATATAAGGTATATAGGCCGCATCCTGTCGAGGTGACGATGGAGTGTAATCCTGACGACATTACCCCAGCGTTTGCGGATTGGATTGCCCAATCGCCCATCGACCGCATCTCGATGGGGGCGCAGACCTTCTCCGACGACCGCCTGCGCCTGCTTCGCCGTCGCCATACGGCTGCTGAGGTGCGACGGGCCACGACGCTGCTGCGCCAGGCAGGCATCCGCAATATCTCCATCGACCTGATGTTCGGATTTCCCGGCGAGACCCTCGCCGACTGGGAACAGGACATCGACGAGGCCCTCCGTCTCGGCGTGGAGCATATCTCGGCCTATAGTCTGATGTACGAGGAGGGGACGACGCTCCATCGCTGGCTCAGCGAGGGGCGCATTCAAGAGATCGACGACGACCTCTCGCTCCGCATGTACGACTGCCTGGTGGACCGGCTTACTGCTGCCGGCTACCGCCACTACGAGATCAGCAACTTTGCCTTGCCCCAGCGCGAGAGCCGCCACAATAGTAGCTATTGGCGAGACGTGCCCTATATGGGCCTGGGAGCCTCTGCCCACTCCTTCGACGGACGGCAGCGGTCATGGAATGTGGCAGACATCGAAACCTATATCGCTGCCATCGGTCGTGGTGAACGGCCCTGCACGGTGGAGGCCCTCGATCCCGACACCCATTATGAGGACGTGGTGCTGACGTCGCTGCGCACAGCAGAAGGTATTGATCTAGGCAAGATCCGACGCGACTTCGGAAGCCAGCGCCTCGACTTCCTCTTGGCTGCTGCCGACCAGGACCTGCGCCAGGGCTATCTCGTCCGCGACGACGACCACCTGCGCCTCACTCGCCGGGGCATCTATCTGAGCGATGGTATCACAGCGCGTCTATTTGTATGATCGTTTTGTCTCACTGAACGATCGTTTTACCGATCTTTTGAATCACCGAACCAAGCAGAAACTTATGATAGAGAAAACATTCGAGAAAAAATGGGCTGACAATCGTCAGCGCCTGTTGCAAGAAGACGAGGAGTATCAGCGCATCCTCCGCAGTTACCGCAAGCACAACTGGGCGGACGCATTGGTGGCGCCTGCCGCCCTCATCGGTAGCATGGAGTTTGTGGCGTGGCTGGGCGTCAAGTCGCAGGTGCTCAATTTTGTGATTTCCCTCGTCCTCGCCATTGTGTTTTTCTTTGTTTTCCTTTATTTCAAGGCTGTCAGGGTCAGCCGCAAGACGCTCGACGAGGTGGAGCAGCGCGTCAAGGAGGAGTATCGTCAGAAAGTAGGAGGGTAGGGCATCCGTACGATGCGTCCACCAAGCAGCGGACGCATCGTGCCGATGTCTTTTCCCTTAGATGTCGAGATCCGGAGCCTTCTCCGCACCCTGCGCAGCCTCAAACTTCGTCATGCGCTCGAAGCCATACATCCCGGCGAGGAGATTGTTGGGGAAGCGGCGGATGGAGAGGTTGTAGCCCTGCACGCTCTCGTTGTAGCGGCGGCGTGCCTCGTTGATGCGGTTCTCCGTACCTTCTTCCTGCACCATCAGCGACTTGTAGTTTTCGCTGGCCTTCAGGTCGGGGTAGCGCTCCGAGACGGCGATGAGGCGGGAGAGTGCCTGAGTCACCTGGTTCTGTGCCTGCTCGAAGGCCTTGATCTTCTCGGGTGTGAGGTCGGCTGCGTCGAGGTGTATCTGTGTGGCCGCATTGCGTGCCTTCGTCACCTGCTCAAACGTCTCGCGCTCGTGCTTGGCATACGATTTCACGATTTTTGCCAGTTGCGGCATCATGTCGGCACGGCGCTGATAAGCCGCCTCCACATTGCTCCACGCCGTTGTCACCTCCTCTTGGTTGGACACCATGGAGTTGTAGCTGCTCACCAGCCACCCCACAATCATCAGGACTACTACGACGATAGACCCTACTTTCATTAGCTTCTTTGATTCCATATACTAATAGTTTTCTGATAATAATTCTGTTGTTGTTCTCGTTGGCCAGTTCGGCTTTCGCCACCAGTCGGAGCGGGTCCCGCTGTAGGCTTACCAGCCACCGCCAGCACCACCTCCACCGAAACTGCCGCCTCCGAAGCTGCCGCCGGAGAATCCTCCGCCCCATCCGCTTCCGGAGTCGTTGGTGTGGCCCGGGTTGCCCCAGATGATGAAGGGGCCGCCAGAGCGTCGGCTTCCTCCTCCACCGCCGCCACCCTTGCCGCGGTTGTCCCTGCGGTTGAGGATGACGAGGACGACGACGATGCAGATCACGGTGAAGAGGACGATTGCCAGTCCTGCGCCAGCGTCCTCGTCGGTGTTCTCCTGGATCCCTGTCGTCCCGGTCTTCAGTTTCTTATAGACCGCCTGGGCCGTGGCCAGTACGGCCTGTCCGGGCTCTCCGCGCTTCATGTTGGCCACGATGCAAGCCCGCCCGATGTCGTCACACTCTATGTCGGTCAGGTCTTTCTCCAGGCCCTCTCCCGGAGCGATGAAGTATCGGCGGTCCTCCACGGCTACGACCACCACCAGTCCGCGGTTGGTCTTCTTGCTTCCCACTCCCTGGCGGTTGCCCAGGTCCTGTGCGAAGCGAAACGTGTCGCCGTTGCTCACGCGCTTTACGATGACGAACACCGACTCCACGCCACACTGCTTGTCGAGGCGCAGGAGATAGCTGTCGATAGAGTCGCGCTCCGCCTGCGAGAGGATCTCGTCGGGGTCGCAGACGTAGCGGCGTGCGTCGGTGAGGTGCACCATCGGGATGTCCTCTGCCTCCCACGTCTTTGCGTCCAGTCCCAGCACCATCGCCAGTAGCATTATCAGCAATATCGCTTTCCTTGTTCTCATATCTATTATCACTGTCAGTCTTTTTGGGTTTCTGTTCCTACCGTTCGTTGCACTTCATCTGCGCATAGCCTACCAGCTGGTCCGTGCGTCCGCCGATCGGTCGGTAATAGACCAGTGCTTGGTAGCTGTTTTCAGTTTGGTAGAAGCTACCTTCTGTCGGGAGCAGGGCAGGGCGTCCTGCCTCGTCGATCATCAATAGTTGATAGTTGTAATAACCCAGTTTTAGCGGCACGTTGCATTCATAGCTCTGTGTCTCGGCATGATATTCCATCCTGTATTGTGGCAGGAAGCGGTCCTGCGTGAAGTTGCCGTTCAGATAGACTGCCTCCTGAAAGGGCTTCTCGCAGCGGTAGCGGAAGTGTACCAGCAGGTAGTCGCTCTCCGTATTGGCTTGGTAGTTGTCTGAGTTGCGGATCACGAAGGCGCCGTCTGCGTCGGGGTCGTAGATGTAGTTGGGGCGTGGCTCTCCCGTCCAGGGGTAGGCATGATACTGCGTGCCGTCCCAGTCGATGCGATCTACTCCCATGGCTGCCACGTCGGTTGAGAGGATCTCAAACTTCCGATACTCGTTGCCCGCCCAGAAGAGGTAGTCGCCGCAGTGGCTCCACCTCAGTCCGTCGGCCATCGTATATTGCGGGCGAGCATTCCAGCGGGCGTCGTCCCAGCGCTGGTTTTGGAGCACCACGGTGGTGATCTGCCGCTGTGGGTCCGTCACCCGATAGCCTCCATAGCCCACCTCCATCTCCACCTGCTGGTGGTGCTGGTTGATGGTTGCGTCCGTATTGGTCAGCACCTTTAGCCCCACGCCCATCTGTGCCTCGGCCGGCTCCGTCACCATAAAGGCAATGCGTGCCACCTCGCGGTCGTCGTCGTTCTCGTAGTAGATGGTCAGCAGGTAGTTGCCCGACCGCTTCATCGCACACTGTCCGTTGGGCAGCGTCAGTCGATAGTGGGTGTAGAGCGTGTTGGTGAGGATGCTCTCCTGCACGTCGTCGATGGTGTTGCCCGAGGCGAAGCCGTCGCAGTAGTCGCTCTCGAAGAGTGCTTCCGAGGGCTTCCAGTTGGCCTCGCAATGCGTCAGCCGGTAGGCGTAGCGGTGGTATTCGTGTGTGAGGTCGTCGAAACTGACGGACAGTTGCCCCCCACGGAGGCCGATGATGGGCATCCGTCTCCAGTCGTTGTCGGCAATGACCTGCAGCGACCGAATGTTGGGGTCGAGGATTTCGTGGCGCTGGGCCGTGGCGGCTATGCTGCCGAGGGTCAGCGCGGAAAGCCCGAGGGCCAGTCGCTTAGCAATGTTCATCCATCAGCTGGTTGAAGAAATGGTCCAGGTCCTCGTCCAGTCCGTCCATCAGGTCGCCGCCCACGATGATCGTGTCGTCGTCCACGACGTAGAGCTCTGCGATACTGTCCTTGTCGTCATCTTCGAGCACATAGCTGTAGGGCTTCATCACGCCAAGACCTTCCACCACCTGGCTCATCGCCGTCATCTGCTGGCGGAGCTGACTGGTCACCTTGTCGTAGAAGTCGTCCTCCTTGTTGTCTATCCAAGGCTCTACGACACAACGGGTTATTTCGTTCTCGTCGTCGTCGAACGCCATCACGTCGCCGCTTTCCTGCGACACTCTGACGTGAATGTCGCTCATCAGCGACGGTTCGTCACATGAGGGTAACTTTTGGGCAATCTTGTTGAAAAACCGCTCCAACGACTGTTTTGTCTGCTCTGTAGCTGTCATGGTTTTGCTTTCTTATTCTTGGGTTATGCTGTGTATAGCATATCTTACCGCAAAGATAGCCACAAAATCCGAGATTGAAGCCAATAAAAACATTATTTTTTGGGTATTTCTGTTTTTTAACCCAAAACGGCTTCATCCGAAATGAACGACCCGCTTGTTATGGTCGTTTCATTGTGCCCTGCTCTAAGGAAAAGCTTCAATCACACGCTTCACCATGTACCCACCACGTATCGTCCTCCCTTCCAGCATATATCGACCTAGTATTGTTTCCGTATCGTTTCCGTATTGTTTCCGCTTCTGGAAGCGAGAACGATAGGAGGACGATAGGAGAACGATACGGGATCAATACGGGATTGATACGGGATTGATACGGGATTGATACGAGAGCGATACGAGAACGGTCTTTTCCGACTCCTAACCGATGAGATTGACAAGTATTTTAACCTTTTCATTATTATTTCTCTTGATTATATTTTACATTTCAGTCACTAGTATCTTCCAGCCGTTGATGCCAAGAAGCCTGGCGCACCATTTGCCCTGGCGCAGCCACTATACAAAGATAACCTCCCGTCCTGCCGTACGCAAGTCGATTAGCATGAATTAACGCCCCATTAACTATTCCTTCGTATCCATTTAACAAAGCCCATCCCAGGCCAAAGCCTTCATTGCGGCCTTACCTCATGCCCTTTCTCCAGTTTTATCCGCCCAAAGGTTGCCATCTCCAATCTCTGCCAGCAACCAAGAGACACATATTATAACTTGTCAAAATAGCGAACAAACAAAGCTGTCAAGTTTGAGAATCATTTACAACAAAGGCCACCGAGACCCAAGGAGTGTTGGCCCTCTTAGTCTGCTGAAAACGGAGGATATCCACCCACCCCAAATGGTGATATCCGTTCACTTTTCTGGATCTATATTCCAATATCTATGCAAAATAAATCATTTCTGTGGGATTCTGTACTTTTAGGGGAGCACCTGCAAATGCCTGTGTCAAGCATAGATGTTTGTTAGCCTAAACAGGAAGAACGTAACATCAACACCCCCATGCAACTGTGCTCTGAAGAGTTTAATCTTAGCGTTAAGAGACTCAACAGAGACATTAGTGGCCCCAATTCAGGATAATAACTTCCTCTCTGAGGATGGAATACAGCTGGTGACAGGGTTGCGCGTAAACATGAAAAACAAGCTGATGCCGTTCTATGACAGAATAATCTCTTTCGATTCTTTATATACACCCCATGTCTGATGGCATGCGAAGAGAACTCGCGTATCTGTCTTCACATGCAACTAATCACTATTTTATCCCGAATTGGGGCAATCTTTGTAAATTTTCAAGATCGTGTAAAAAAACACAAGATGAAAATTCTTTCGTTTGCTTGTTTTTTATTAAATTTGCAGAGGATTTTAGCCTTCAACGCATAACAGATTAAATGCCACAATAAAATGGAAAGAAAAATCACAAAATGCTTTTCTCAACGAAAAGCTGACATGACTGTGACAAATGATTGCAGCATTGTCAAAGACAGATGCAATATGTTGCATATTGACTCATTGGTGTCAAAGGCAATGATGCTTCTTGTTTTCCTGATTTTCTCGTTCGCAACACTTGACGCAAAGTCACGTATTACGGATACAAGATATGACATCGAGGGGGTTGAGACAGGACAACAAGGGACCTATCTTGTCAAAGTATATGTCTATACCAAGAAGTCTTCTGTAAGTACGGAGGAATTCAAGTTTGCCGCAGTCCATGGCGTTATATTCCGTGGTTTTGAGAGGAAAGGGTTTGGAGCACAAAAACCGATCGCTAACGCAGAGACAGAAACGCAACATGCTGATTTCTTCGATGCTTTTTTCAACAATGGAGACTACACCGCCTACGCTCGGGTGGTCGATCCTGTGGCAGATCGTGTCAAGGTCGGCAAAGAATACAAGATGGCCGCAATCGTTTCTGTTTCCAAAGACGAACTCCGAAAAGCACTTGAAAAAGAAGGAGTTATACGCAGTTTGAATTCCGGATTTTAACACTTTTGGTCTATGAAAAGAATATATTTATGCGCAATATGTTTGTTGGCAACCGTGATGTCTTTTGGACAGGCAAAAAAGCCGACGCTGATGGTTGTCCCTGCCGACAATTGGTGTGCCACAAACCATTACATGGACACGTTTGATGACCAAGGTACATCGGTTGACGTGCCTAATTACAAACGGGCTTTGCAGAATAGTTCAGACTGCTATAATGTCATCACAAAAATCAACACATTGATGAGTGACCGCAACTTTCCTCTCAAGGATCTGTCGGCTGTTCTCAAAAGCATGTCAACCGATGCTGCCATGGACGCTGTAACGACAACACGATCGGGCGCAGGCCTTGCAGAGTCTCCATTGGATCTTATCAAGCGCAATTCCAATGCTGATATAATCATCGAGGTGAACTGGCAGGTGAACACCATGGGTCCCAAGAAGAGCATCACCTATTCTCTCGCTGCAAAGGACACATATACAGACAAGCAGATCGCAGGTGCACAAGGAACTGGAACACCTTCGTTCTCAGCAGAAGTGCCCGTACTATTAGAAGAGGCCGTTGTTGCCAACATGGACAACTTCTGCGCCCAACTTCAGTCTCATTTCGACGACATGGTGGAGAATGGACGCGAAGTCACGATGGAGGTAAAGGTTGTTGACAATGGTTCTGGCATAGACCTTACGAGCGAGTATGGCGGAGAGGAGCTGACCGACATTATTGACGATTGGGTTTCCGACAACAGCGTAAACCATCGATACAACCTTACTCAGGGCTCTGAATCTTTTTTAAAGTTTGAGCAGATACGTATTGCTCTGTATCAGGCTAATGGGCGTGCCAACGACACACGTCGATGGGCAAGAGAGCTGGTGAAGGAACTGACTTCAAAATACCAAATACCCTGCAGGGTAGATATGCGAGGATTAGGAAAAGCCGTAGTTTTAATTGGCGAAAAATAGCAACAATATGAAAAAGATAACATTATCACTCGTGTGCCTATGTTTTGTGACGTTGGCATGGGCACAGAAGAAACCAATATCCATGTATGTTTACATTCCGGAACAGAGCGAAACCATACCTCAATCCTGCATGGATTATCTTTCCAATAGCCTTACAACGGCCATTACCACCGACGGGCTTGCTGCACAGAGCGAGTATCTTACTCCGTTTCTGTTGGTACCAAAGGTGAACATAGCGACAAAGAGCACGCTCGCTACAACTCAACAGCAAGTCGTATTGACATTGGACGTCAATCTGCAGGTGGTTGACAATACAAACGGCACAGTATTTGCTTCTACTATCATTAACCTCAAAGGGGTCGGAACGAATGAAATAAAAGCTTACAATGCTGCATTCCGTTCTATCAACAAGTCCAATGCCAAGATTCGAGAATTTGTTTCCAACGCCAAGGCAAAAATCATAGCCTATTACGAGAAAGAAGGAGACAATATCATTCGGAAAGCACTGCATCTTGCCGAGCAGCACAAGTATGAAGAGGCGTTTTATCTTCTCAGCACCATGCCTTCCCAATACAGTCAATATGACCATGCCGTCTCAGCCAGCATGGAGGTTTGGGGAGACTATCAAGACATCTCGGGTTCCCAAAAACTGGAAAAGGCACGCGCTGTATGGGCAGCCAATCAGAATATGGACGCGGCAAACATGGCAGGAGAATGTCTTTCAGAGATCCTTCCAGATTGCAATTGCTATGGTGCCGCGCAAACATTGTACAAGGACATCAAGGGAAAGATGGGTGAACAGTGGAAATACGAGATGAAAAAGTACGACACTGAAGCTGAGTTGAGGGAAACCAAGATCCAAGCAATCCAAGCTATTGGCGTTGCATACGGGAAAGGGCAACAACCGAATATAATAACAACGAAATGACGCCAACAATAGTTTATCTATTATATAAATTTGAATTTTATGATTAAAAAAGTGATTTTCGCACTTATGTGGACCATCAGCTTTTCGGCAAGCGTAAGTGCGCAGTCAACAGCAGTTTTTGAAGGTGAAATTGAATTGGAAACCTTTGAAAACAGTTCTGATTACATCAAGAAGACACCTACCTCTATCTATTTTGATGGTGTGCACAAGATACGCATCATCGTAAAAGGCAACAAGATGCATCTGATAGATGAAACGACCAAGTGTCATACCATAGCAGACGCTGCGTTTGTGGACAAAGTGCTTCAAGGTGCTACACCAACTAAAGGAACTTCTTTAAAAGGCTTGAATGCTTCGGTCTATGGTATTGGCGCCACGGCCAGTGGTGCTTACGTACATTATTGCGAATACACAAAAACGGGTATGGACTACACAAACAATCTATGCGCGATGATGACACAACTGCTACGGCAGCAGGACTGGATATTTCCTTATGGAAAGACGGCTTTTCTTTCTGCAAATACGTTTGCAGAAACAACTACCACGAAGGATATCTTGGGCATGAGCTGTAAACTGTATGAAGGCGATATCAATCATTTAATGGAGGGGGCGATGGACACCAAATGTCATGCCAAAGCTTATGTGTCCGACCTACCTGCCCCCGCTGGATTGAAATGTGCCTTTTATGGTTTGGACGTTCCCGGCGTGCCGACCAAATTCGTGATGAAGTTTGATGGAGGACATATCACCACGATGAGTATTGGTGAACTGAGTTTCTATATAGAGATGAACGTAACGAAGATAACCCCTCGTCAGGTTTCTGACGACGAATTCATAGTTCCTTCCAATTATAAAATAACAAACAAGTTAATTGCTTCGCTTAAATATTTTAAAAGTATAAAGAAAGAACTTGAAAAAAGAGGGGTGAAAGAATTTGACAAGAGTGAAAACTCAACAGGTGTCCACTATAAAACTGACGAAGAATGGGATTACTAAATCAACTGGCAGCCCGAATCGTTCTCCTATCCTTGCTGTCGATTGCTTCTTCGCCATGCTTCCCGCAGGGCGAAGAAGCCAATACGTACGAGCGCAGTTCTATTCATGTCATGATGATCAAACATCTGAACCAACGTTTCGATGATGTCATAGAACAAGTGTTTCTTCAGACACCTTTCCCCGAGCGTTTCAACGACCATAACCTTGGGGTCAAAGTGGTAACATTTGCGGAACATAAGGACGACCAAAGTGCCAATATCCAGTCTTTTGCAGACCAGGTGAACCTTGGGCAGAAGATGGTAGCCAAATGGTTCAATCGCGACAAGCAGACTGGCTCATTCAATATGGAGCTGATTAAAGAGCGCGGTCTGTACAATGCTAACCAGCAACAAACCAATGTGGCCAGGGCCAGCATTCGCGGTATGGCTTTGTTGGAGGATGCCGGAGAGCTACTGATTCATAATACGTATCTTGTGGTCAATGATATCAAATATCAAAGCAAGGGCAGTCGTAACACGTTCTTGAAAACCTTTGCCTCCATCTTTGCAGGAAGTGTGAGTCAGATGCAGAAAGCATTGCAATCTATCGGTGGATTTAACGTACACGTTACAACCTACCTCTTCCGTTTACGTTGGAATGATGACATTGCCAACACCTTCTATCAGAACTATTACACGGAGGATGGCGATACAGACAAAGACAAAGTTGAAGCATTCAAAAAAGACAACCAGCTTTTCAAAATGGAGTTTGTGGGAAAAACAGAAGCTGAGTCGAAAGAAACACACTTCAAGGCTAGCAAAGATCCCCAAGCGCTACTCCTTAAAGTAACGACAAGAACGATGGACCATAACCTTGCGTCGCTACAGCAGATTTATCCTGATTTCAGAATCAAGGCACCGCTACTCAGCGTCGATCCGCTCACGGCAGATGTAGGCCTGAAGGAAGATGTCACCGAGAATACTCGTTTCGAGGTACTTGAAAGGGTAATTGACGAACAGGGCAAGATGTCATACGTGCAAGTTGGTCTTATCAAGCCAATAAAGGGTAAAATCAAAGACAACCGTTTCATGGCTGAGGAAGATGCCGAATCCATCGTTGAAGCCACAGAATTTGAAAAGATTTCTGGCAAAGACTTTTATCCCGGAATGCTGATTAGAGAAATCACAGAATAAGTATGGAATGAATTCATAGCTATACAAATGAAGACGGGAAGTCGATAAACGAACGACTACTCGCAAGCTAACCGACTGATTATAAACGCAAAGCCCATGGTCAGTCGGTTTGCTATTTACCCTTTTCGAACCTGCCTGAGACCGCCGTCATGACATGTGGCGTCTTGCCGCACAATGTTACATTGTTACATTGTTACATTGTTACATTTACGATTTCAGTACTCACATAGAGACGCTCCAATACATGACATCCCCCACCAACCAAGCATTGGAACGGTGGGGGATGAGATAGCGATCGGCCAAAACAGAAGGCTCGGCCTATGAAAAAGAGCTGTGCGCTACTGACGCACGGTGGGCGTGAAGCGCAGCGTATAGGAGAGCTGTCCGCTGATGGGACAGAGATACGGGTCAAGGCAACCGTCGCCGCCACAAGAGTTGTTGCCCAGGCCGCGCTGGAAGGCGTCGAAGTGGGCAAAGACCGTCTCACTGCGCACCAGGTCGTACCAATGGGTCGCATCGCGCCAAAGCTGGTCCGCAGGGTCGCACCACTGTCGCTCATCGTAGTGGGAAAGCGAGAAGGCCACCCTACCCTCCGTGGCCACGGAGAGGCGGAGCCCGTTGGCATGGTCGAGGGTGAGGTCGCGCAGATCTTGGTGGTCGCCAAAGGTCTGAGGATGGACGTTCTCGTCGATCATCTCATCGACCGTCGTGGTGTAGCGACCGAGATAGGAACCCGTCATGCGATCGACATAGTTGGACCACGGACCGCGGCCGTAGTAAGCAACCTGGTCGAAGCCTGCCAGCTCCATACCCAGGCCCAGGCGGCGCGTGGGGCCAGTCGGCGAGAAGACCACCTGGAGATCGACCACGCCATCAGGATAGAGCGTGTAGCGGGAGGTGTAGAGGCAGTTGGCGGCGCGGCCCTCCACGGTGACCGTATAGCCCTTTTCGTCACCACCCTGAGTGACGATGCGCGTCTCGGCCTCGCTGACCATCGGCATCTGCTGCAACTCCTGGCTGCGGTCGTTGTCGATGTCGCGCAGGCTATTGAAGTCGGGGCCTTTCACCATCACGGCGCGCCCGTCGAAGGTCCATGAGACCAACTTGCCCGAGTCGTCAAACTGGAGGGAGAAGGGCCTGCCCTCATGCGTCGTACCGGTGTAGAGACGGCGCTTCGCATCGGCCTCGATACGCCCGCCATGGGCCTCGTGGGCGGCAAGGGGCGCGCGCGGCTGCAGGATCATCTCGCCCTCGGCAACGGGGTAGCCCTGGTCGGCCCAGGAGGTGGCCGCCTTGAGACGCAGGGAGAGGTGGAGCACATACTCCGCACCTGCGTCGAGGACGCTATGGTAAGGCACGGCGATTTGTGCCGACTCACCCGCTGGCACGGCGGGGAGAGGAAGCGTCTGTTGCTCCACGACGTAGCCATCACGCAGAAGCTGATAGGAAAGGTCGTAGAGGGCGGACAAGTCAGAGAAAGCCAACTTGTTGCGGAGCGTAAAGGAGCGCGTCGCAGCGTCCCAGTCGGAGAAAGCAGCAGGAGCATAGACTGCCTTCACCTCAGTCAGTTTGGCCGTCCACGCACGGTCGGGCGTGATGATTCCGTTGTTGAGGAAATTGCCCTGGAAGCCGTCGCCGACAAACTCGGTGGGATTGTAGTCGTAGCCCGCCACCCAGTTGTGGAAACCATTCTTCGTACGCACGCCACGCAGGAGGTCGGAAGGGCGATAGACAGACTGGTCCACCCAGTCCCAGATGCAGCCACCGATGATATAGTCGTTGTCCGGATGCTCGATGATGTCCCAGTAGTCCTGGAGGTTGCCGACGGCCTGGCCCATGGCGTGGGCATACTCCGAGAAGATCATCGGACGGTCGTAGCCATAGGCGGGCTTATGGGCGTAGTCCTGGGCTTCGGCAACCGTGGGATACATCCGCGAGTTGAGGTCGCTACAAGGCGTCCCCTGGCTGCCCCACGGACTGCTATGGACGGGGCGTCCGTCGCCGTGGGCTGTGGCGAAGGCATAGGTGGACTGGAGGTTTCTGCCGTCGCCACTCTCATTGCCCAGACTCCAGAAGACGACGCTGGGATGGTTGCGGTCGCGCAGGACCATGCGCTCCGTGCGGTCGAGGTAGGCAGTCCGCCACTCCTTGCGATCAGAGAGGTTGCCGCCGCGCTCGCCCGCATAGTGGCACTCCACGTCGGCCTCATCCATGACATAGAGACCGAAGGCGTCGAACATCGCGTACATCTTCGGCTGGCGGGGATAGTGGGAGGTGCGGACGGTGTTGACATTGGCCTGCTTCATCATCCGCACGTCCTGGAGCATCGTCGCCACGTCGATGGCACGGCCATACTCGGGATGGGTGTCCTGGGTGTTGACACCCTTGAAGAGGACGCGGCGCCCGTTGATCGTCAGGTGGTGGCCCTCGGTGCGGATGGTGCGGAAACCATACTTCGTGGAGAAGGCCATCTCCTCGCGACCCTTCGCGTTGCGCTGCGACACCTCGATGGTGTAGAGATAGGGACTCTCAGCAGTCCAGGGATGGAGGTCCTTGAGATCAAAGCGGAGGGCCTCTGTGGCGGTCGTCGTGGACTGATAGACCCACTGGCGACGCTGCACCTCCTGACCCTCGGCGTCGCGGACCACGGCTTCGATGGTCTTCTTGGCCTTGAGGCCGTCGCGGTTGTCCACGGTCAGCTGGAGAACCATCGCGCCCGATGTGGCATCGGCGCTGAGGAGGCCATCAGTCTGCACGAAATGGTCGCGGACGGCCACCCTCGGTGTGGCGTAGAGATAGACGTCGCGGTGGATGCCACTGAGGTGCCACATGTCCTGGCCCTCGATATAACTGCCGTCGCACCAGCGATAGACGCGCACGGAGAGCTGATTTTCTCCCTCGCGGAGAAAGCCGGAGAGGTCGAACTCGGCGTCGGTATTGGCGCTCTGCGTGTAGCCGACGTAGCGCCCGTTGACCCACACCACGCCAGCGGAGCAGAGGCCGTCGAAATGGAGGAAGACGCGCTGGTCGCGCCAGTCGGCAGGCAGCGTGAAGGTGCGACTGTAGAAGCCCGTGGCATTGTCGTCCTTGACGCCCGCCTCGGCATGGCCCTCCTGGGCCAAGGGCGGATGATAGACGAAGGGATAGCCCACGTTGGTATAGACGGGATCGCCATAGCCCGCCATCTCCCACGACAGGGGGACGCGGATCTCGTCCCAGCCCTCGGCGTTGCAAGACTGAGCGACGAGGGCGTCGGTGTCGGCAGGACCTTGGGGCGTGCCGGCGACATAGCGAAACTTCCACGTACCGTTGAGCGACAGGTAGCGGCTGCTCTGCGGGGTGGTCCAGGGCTGGGAGTAGAAGGTCGTGTCCTGGCGCATCGCCTCGGTGGAAGCGTAGGGGATATAGGTGGCATGGGCTGCCTCCTTGTGATCGCCGACCTTCTCGGGATTGCTGATCCAGGAGACGTCGAAGCCCGCAGACTGGTCTTGCGGATCGCGGTCGGGCACGGTGGCGACGGCGATCTCCCAGCCGAAGAGGGCCAGAAGGGCCGCCGCGACCATGCGGTGGTTAGGATTGGATTGACTCATATTGGGTTGTGTCTGATGATTGTATTCGAAAAAAGATCATGTCATAGACGACCAGGGCGCACGCTGGTGGTCAGCGAAGCCGCCTGGAGGTCAGGGGCAAGAGCCTTGACCTGGACGGGTTTCTGGGGGTCCTTGACGCGCAGGATGACCATGGCCTTGCCGAAGAAGGCCTTGCGATGGTCGGACTTGAAGCGCTCGGTGGAGAACTGGCTGCCATTATCGACACCGATAATGTCGGCATTCTCGGCAGAGAAATAGATCTCGTTTTCGGCCCAGGGGCAGAGCGTGCCCTCACGGTCGGTGACTTCGGCAGCGACAAAGATCGTATGCTCGCCCTGATAGTCGGCGGCAAGGCGGATCTTCTCGGCACCACCTGCCGTGCGGATCGTCTCGGAACGCACCTCGCGGCCCTGCTGGCGAGCCACGACACGCACCTCGCCAGGCTCAAACTGCACGCGCCACATCACATGATATTGGTGGTCGTCCTGCTTGCGGCGCACGCCCTGGCTGCGCCCGTTGATGAAGAGTTCCACCTCGTCGGCCTGGTTGTAGTAGCACCACAGGTCGATGGTCTGGCCGGGCAACCAGTTCCAGTGGGGGAAGAGGTGGAGGACCGGCTGGTCCGTCCACTCGCTCTGGTACATATAATAAATGTCCTTCGGGAATCCGGCCAGGTCGATGATGCCAAAATAGCTGCTTCGCGCCGGATAGCCATAGGGGGTGGGCTCGCCGATATAGTCCCATCCTGTCCAAATAAACTGTCCGGCACAGTAGGGAGTGTGCTTCACAACTTCCCAGGTCTCCTCATGGGTAGAGGACCAAGGGGCGTGGGCGTTGTCATAGGCCGAGCACATCATCGTGGGGTCGGCATAGGGCAGGTCCCAGCGCTGCGGCAGCACGAGGACGCTATCCGAGGGCATGCGGTAGTAGCCGCGCGTCTGCAGGGCGGAGACACTCTCGGTGAAGAGGAAGGGCTTGCCGGGGAAGTTCTTGGGCACGTCCTTCACCCACTGGTGGTGGTAGTTGAAACCGACGAGGTCGATGGCGCCCGACTTGAAGAGGTGGTTATCAGGGGAAGGTTCGTTACAGCCCGCCGTGATGGGACGCGTGGTGTCGTAGCGCTTGATGATGTCAGCGAGATGGATCGTGAGGAGCGAGTTGGGCGAAAGGTCGTCGCCATGGGCGAGCGTAGAAGCGTCGTGGCCCGCGTTGAGGATGAGGTTGGCCTCCTCCAGCGTCAGTTCGTCAGCGTCGGCTCCAGACCACTGTTCCAGCACCTCGTTGCCAATGCTCCAGACGAGAACGCAGGGGTGGTTGCGGTCACGAAGCACCAGGTCGGAGAGGTCGCGCTCGTGCCACTGATCGAAGAAGCGCGCATAGTCGTTCTTGGTCTTTCTGCGGCGCCACATGTCGAAACTCTCATCCATGACGATCAGTCCCATCGTGTCGCACATCGCAAGCAACTCGGGAGCGGGCGGGTTGTGGCTGCTGCGGACGGCGTTGACACCCATGGCCTTCAGCCGCGTGAGCTTGCGGTGGAGAGCATCCTCGTCGAGAGCAGCGCCCAAGGCACCAAAATCGTGGTGCTCGCAGACGCCATTGATTTTCACGTTGCGGCCATTGAGCCAGAAGCCTGTCTCGGCGTCGAAGCGGAAGGTGCGGAAGGCTGTGGGCGTGGAGACGCGATCGACGACCTTGCCGCCAACGACCACTTCCGTTACCACTTGGTAGACGTAACCCTGGTAGATATCCCACAGCAAGGGTTTCCTCACGGTGAGCACCTGGCCCTGGCAGCGGCCTTCATGGCGGGCCACGACACGACCGTTGGGGTCGAGAAGCTGATGACGCACCTTCGCCTGCGGGGCCTTCGGACCGTCGTTGTGCAGCGCCACATCGACCCTCACCTCCCAGGTGTCGCCCTTGCGCCACTGGGCCACGGCGTGGACGCCCCACTGGGCCACGCGCAGGGGCGAGGCGGTGGTGAGCCACACATGACGATAGATGCCGCAGCCAGAATACCAACGACTGTTGGGCTGGTCGCTATTATCGACACGGACGGCCAGGACGTTCTCTCCCGACCGGTCGAGATAGGGAGTGAGGTCGTACTCGAAGGTGGAGTAGCCATAGGGGCGCGTGCCCAGGGCGTGGCCGTTGACATAGACCGTGGCGTTCATATAGACGCCGTCGAAGGTGACGAGGACGCGATCGTCAGACGAGCCTGCGGGCAGGCGGAAATGCTTTCTGTACCAACCTACGCCGCCGGGAAGCGCGCCGCCACTGGCGCCACTGGGGTTGCCAACATGGAAGTCGCCTTCGATAGCCCAGTCGTGGGGCAAGGAGAGACGGCGCCAACCACGGTCGTCATAGGACGGGGAGGCCATCGTGGAATCGTCACCGAGAACAAAGAGCCAGTCGGCGTCAAACTGGATGCGCGTGCGGGCCTGTCCTGCGAGGGAAAACAGGAGGAAAAGGAGTAAGAGGGGTATTTTCTTCATATCTATTGTGTTTTGTTATACGAATACTTCCGTGCTGCGAGATCTCCCGGCCAGAGGACTTGGCAGCGCGCTATCTTGTGCCTATCTTATGTCTTTGCAAAGGTAGGCATTTTTCTGCAGAAAACCGACAGGCGACAGGACCTTTATAGCGGATCAACATCATAATAAATCTGCAGGGCGCCATAGGTCTTGGCCCGTAGCATCGCCGACTGCACCTCGCGCAGACACTGGCGCACGCGCCGCAGGTCGATGCCCAACTCTAGTTTGAGCATCAACTTGCGGATATGGAGGGTCTTCACCCGGGCCACGGAGGGCTTGTCGGGCCCGAGCACGCGGTCGCCAAAGATCTGGCGAAGACGGGAGCCCATCTCCATGGAGGCTGACTCGACGGTGCGCTCCTGGCGGTGCTTGAGGTAGATATAGGTAAGGTGGGTGAAGGGGGGATAGCGGAAGAGGCGGCGCTCCTCGAACAACTGGTCGTAGAACGCGCGGTAGTCGTGGCGCACGACCTGCTGGATGACGGGAGAGTCGGGCTGGCTGGTCTGCAAGATGACCAGGCCCTGCTGATCGCCCTTCCTGCCAGCCCGTCCGCTCACCTGCGAGAGCATGGCAAAAGCCTGCTCGTAGGCACGGAAGTCGGGAATGTTGAGCATGGCGTCGGCATAGAGGATGCCCACGACGCCGACATGGTCGAAGTCGAGGCCCTTGGTCACCATCTGCGTGCCGACGAGCACGTTGGTCTTGCCCTGGGCAAAGCTGTTGATGATGCGCTCGTAGGCGTTCTTCGTGCGTGTCGTATCAAGGTCCATCCGCGCGATCTTCGCCTCAGGCACGAGAGCCTGCAACTCGTCCTCGACGCGCTCCGTACCGAAGCCGCGGCCGCGGATGTCGTGGCTCTCGCAGTTGGGACAGACGGTGGGCACGCGCAAAACGTAGCCGCAATAGTGGCAGGTGAGCAGGCCCATGGTCTTATGGTAGGTCAGCGACACGTCACAATGGGGACACTTCGGGGTCCAGCCACAGACATGACACTCCACCCTCGGGGCGAAGCCGCGGCGATTCTGAAACAGGATGGCTTGTTTGCCGCTGGCCAAGGCGACGCGGATGGCGGCCAAAAGGCGTGGCGAAAAGTGACCGGTCATCATCTTGCGGCGGCGCAAGTCTTTGACATCGACGACCTCGACGGCAGGCAACGCCATGTCCTGATAGCGCTTGTCGAGGCGGACGTAGCCGTACTTGCCCGTCTGGGCGTTCCAATAGCTCTCGCTCGAAGGGGTCGCCGTACCCAGCAGGACCTTGGCTCCGCAGAGCTTGGCCAGGATGATGGCGGCGGATCGGGCGTGGTAGCGTGGCGCAGGGTCCATCTGCTTGAAACTCTGCTCGTGCTCCTCATCGACGATGACGAGGCCCAGTCGCTGGAAGGGCAGGAAGAGGGCGCTTCGGGCGCCTAGTATGACATCGTAGGGATGGTCGGAGAGCTGGCGCTTCCAGATCTCCACGCGCTCCGCGTCGCTATAGCGGGAATGGTAGATGCCGAGGCGGTCGCCAAAGACTCGGCGAAGGCGCTGCATCATCTGCACCGTAAGGGCAATCTCGGGCAGGAGGTAGAGCACCTGGCGGCCCTCGTCGAGGGCGCGCTGAATGAGGTGGATATAGATTTCGGTCTTGCCGCTCGATGTGACGCCGTGAAGAAGCGTGATATCCTTCGACATTTGCTGAACGAGGATTTGGTTGTAGGCGTCGGCCTGAGCCTCGCTGAGGGGCTTGATGTGCTCGTGATGGGGCATTCCGCCGAGGGGGATGCGGCCTACTTCCTTCTCGTACAGCCGCAAGATTCTACGGTCCAAAAACTGGCGGAGGACGGTGGTGGTGCAGTGGGCCTCGTTCATCAGTTCCTCGCGGGTGATCTCGCGCTGGGGCACAGGATTCTCTTCGCTAACGCTGGCCAGCTCCAGATAGGCGCGGAGGACCTTCTGCTGGGCAGGAGCGCGCTGAAGCATGGCCTGGGCAGCTCGGAGGGCCTGCGCCGAACGGAAGTCGTCGGCCAGCACGACGTAGGTCTCGGTCTTGGGACGATAGTCGTCCTCGGCCTTGAGACCGGACGGGAGGGCGGCCTTATAGACGTCGCCAATGGGCGAAAGGTAGTAGTCGGCTATCCACTGCCATAGGCGCAACTGCTGGGGCAGGAGCACGGGATCCGGGTCCATCATCTCGACAATAGACTTCACGCCCTCCTTGCCTGTTTTGAGCCCTGCGGGCACCTGGTCGTGGAGGGCTGCGACAAGGCCAGTGTAGGTTTTGGTCTTGCCCAACGGCACACGCACGCGGCAACCAGGCTGCAGACGCGGGGCCAACGTGTCGGGAACGCAATAGGTGAAGTAGCCCTCCAAGGGCAATGGTAGGATGATGTCGGCGTAAGTCATGGCGCAAAGTTACGCAATTATTTTGCAATCCTCACCAAAATATCGTACTTTTGCACAGAGCAAGCGGTCTGCACGAGAAGACAATTGCTTTTGCCCACAACATAAGACGATCGTTTCGCCAATAGAAATAAGTCGATCGCTTTGCTGACAGAAAACAGACTATCATTTCACTAATAAGGATAAGACAATGGACAACGAAGTATTGAAAGCTATACGGGAGCGCCGCAGCCTGCGCCGCTTCAAGGGGGAACAGGTCGGCGACGACGCCCTGAAGGCCGTGCTCGAGGCAGGCACATGGGCTCCTACGGCCTTCGGCAAGCAGGACCCGTGGATCGTGGCGGTACAGAACGAAGCGTTGCGGGCCCGACTGACGGCGATGAATGCCCGCGTGATGGGGACGGAGAGTGACCCCTACTATGGTGCACCGACCGTGGTGCTGGTCTTTGCCAGCGCAGACAGTCCCAACAAGGACCGCGACGGTTCGCTCGTACTGGGATCGATGATGGTTGCCGCTCACAGTGTAGGACTGGCCTCTTGCTGGATCAACCGCGAGGACGCCATGTTTGCCACCGAGGAGGGAAAGGCGCTGATGCGTGAACTCCAGTTGCCCGAGGGACTCGCTGGCGTGGGTGCGCTCGCCCTGGGCTATCCCGACGCAGAACCGAAGGCTGCCAAGCCGCGCAAGGAGGACTACTATCGCATCGTGAAATAGCACACGGCGAAGACCTTAAAAAAACGTAAAAAGCCTTAGCCGCTGAGGTTTTCAAGGGGCAAAGGGCGGATAGGTGCGGAAAAATTCGTACTTTTGCAAATGTATTTGAGGTAATATTTATTTCGAGACATTATTTATTAAACAATAGAGAAATATGAAGAGAATTGTATTGGTACGCCACGGCGAAAGCCAGTGGAACATGGAAAACCGCTTCACCGGTTGGACCAACGTTGACTTGACTGAGAAGGGCAAGGAGGAGGCTTTCGCCGCCGGAAGACTGCTCAAGGAGAATGGTTTTCACTTTGATATCGCATATACTTCCTATCTGAAGCGCGCCGTGAAGACGCTGAACAACGTGCTCGACGCTATGGACGAGGACTGGATCCCCGTGGAGAAGAGCTGGCGCCTGAACGAGAAGCACTACGGTATGCTCCAGGGCCTGAACAAGGCTGAGACCGCCGCCAAGTATGGCGATGAGCAGGTGCTGCTGTGGCGTCGTAGCTTCGACGTGGCTCCCCACGAGTTGCCCGCCGACGGCATCGGCAGCGCACTGACGGATCCGCGCTACGCCCTCGTGCCGGAGGACTATCTCCCGACGACAGAGAGCCTGAAGGACGCCATCGAGCGTGTGATGCCTTACTGGGAGTGCACGATCTTCCCGAAACTCAAGGAGGTGGACTGCATCATCGTGGCTGCCCACGGCAATAGCTTGCGCGGCATCGTGAAGCACCTCAAGGGCATCAGCGACAGCGAGATCACGAAGCTCAACATCCCGACGGCTACCCCGTACGTATTCGAGTTTGACGACAAGCTCCAGCTCGTGAAGGATTACTACCTCGGCGACGCCGACGAGATCGCTCGCAAGCAGCAGGCAGTGGCCAACCAGGGCAAGGCCAAATAATCTCGGTCCCTCTTTTTTCATAGACGCAACAACGGGCGGCAGGTCATACGACTTGCCGCCCGCTTTGTTTCTACTCCTTTTCTGCCCTTCTGTTACCTATACAAGAAGCCCTGGATGGACTGGTGCGAGAGATAAGCGTTATACAAAGCCCTGTTATTAAACAGAAGAGGATAAAAAAAGGGCGTTCCACGAAGACCTCATAGAGAAGTCCTGCGAAACGCCCCGGCTATATTACCTAAAGTACATTCTTACTTTAGCATGTTGTACCTTCAAGTTTAGAAGACGAACTGCACGCGAGCCTGAACCATGTGGAAGTTCTTGTCGTATGCATACTTGTCCTTAGACAAGTTGGAGTAGGTGTAGTCGAGCATAGCCTGGACGAAGCGGTTGAAGCTGTAGTTCACACCGAGGGTCCAAGAGCGGACGGCACCTCCACCAACGCTGCTTGACTTGTAAGGATAGTCGGCCATCATACCATCAGGATAGTACTGGTCGCGACCTGCGCTGTAGTACTCGCCAGCGTTGATGTCGTTGAGACCCGTGTAGTTGAAGCGGCCCACGATCTCCAAAGAACGGCCAGAGAGACCCTTCAAGGTACCGTTGCGGCTATCAAACTTGTAGGGGTTGCCAAAGATCATGTAGCCTGCCTCAACGTATCCACCGTGGAAGTTGTTGGAACGAAGCGGGTTGGCCGTGATCCAAGCATCGAGGGTACCCCAAGTATCAATGTTGTTGTTGCTTGCGTCGAAGAGCGTCTTGGAGTCGCGCTTCTTGGTGACGTGCTTGTAGAGATACTCACCACGAACGAAGAGTTTGTCGTTGTGGTAGAGGGCCTCGGCACCAGCGTCGAGGACGTTCTCAGCCCAAGGCAGCTCGCAGCTTACGAAGCGCTCGTCCTCATCGACGAAGGTCTCCATGCTCTGACCCAGCGTGATGGTCTTCTTGAGAACGTTGTTCTCCGTCACACCACCACCCACGTGCTGGTAGCGGATGTTACCACCGATCATCAAGGTCTGCGTGCCGTCGTTGATGGGACGATACTGGTAGCGACCTGAGAGGACGATACCATTGAAGCCAGACTCGATCTTGTTGTACTGGTTCTCGGTCGTCACACCCTGATAGGCCATAAACTTGTCGTTGGTGAACTTGTAGGTGATACCCAGCTCACGACCCTCGCCGAGGGCGTTGGCAGCACCGGCACGAGAGATGAAGTGGTAGCTACCGAGAGAGGTGTTGCGAGCCATGGAACCAGCGGCGTTGTTGTAGTAACCCACCTGGATGTCATGGTTGCCACCCTTGTTGTCCTTCTGGTTGTAGCGAAGGAAGATGTTCTTCTGAGAGAACTTGCCACCACCGAAACCGAAGTCTGCATAGAAGTACCAGTCCTGATAGGTCAGCGAAGTACGGATGCGGGCGTCAGCGATCGTAGCGCCAGACTGCATCGGCGTATAGTCGTTGTGGTACCATGCTGCGTCGGCCATGAAGCGGGCACCCACGGTGAAGTGGAGGTCTTCCTGCTCATTGTCGATAGTCACGGTCGGCTTGGAATCAAAGTCCTGCGCGTTGGCTGCCATGGCGCAAAGAGCGAACATGGGCAATATGATAAATTTCTTCATTGTCTTTATTTACTTATGAATGTTGGTAATATGACTTACTTAAACCACTACCTTTCGATTAGTAACCGAGCTCGTTGAGCACGTCGGCACCATCGGGCACCACGTGGGGAGCCTGAGAGTTGTCATACTTCTGCTCCGGGTGGAACGGGTTGTGGAGCGTAGAGCTGCAACGGAAACCATTCTCGATCATGTAGCGGAGCGACATCTCAGAGTGGTTGGTGAAGAAACCGTCCATGTAGATCGGGTGGGTCTGCGGCGTGGTGAAGGTCGTGTAGGCCGTCGGCTGCACGGTGACACCCAGGAGGTCGTCAAACTGCGTGGCATTCTCACCCCAGAAGTTGACATAGTAGCCCATGTAGCGGGCAGTCTGAGCATAGCTATCGAAAGAGTACGGGTGGTTGATCATACCGCTCTTGCGAATCATGTAAGCCATCCAGGGAGCGTTGAGCTCAGGATAGTTGTTGGGCGCACCCTCTACGCACGGGCCAATGATGTGGGCACCATGATCCTGAGCGTACTTGATGAAGGAAGCGTAGCCAGCAGGCGTGTCGTAGTTGAGGTCGGTAGAACCACCGTTGCTCAGCCACAGGAGGTAGCACATCGGGATCTGACCCTTGAAGACGTTGTAAGCACGGTTGAGGGCATCGAAGGAGAAGGTCTGGAGGATCACCTTACCATTGGTCTTACCCACGTTGACGTGGCCGTTGACATAGAACGGGTTGCTCTCTGACTCCTTCTTGGTGATGATGTTCCAACCCCACTCGTCGAGGATGTTATAAACACGGATCTCGATGTCCTTCGGGTTCAACCAAGACTCCTTGAACTCGGGATAGATGCCCGGACGGTTGCCGTTGTCCTTGTCGTCGGCAACATAGGCGGTGCTACCGTTCTTGTCACCGAAGCTGTACTCCACGAAGTCCATGTACTTGCCAGCCTTGCTACCTACGGTGCTGGGATCGTCGCACTTCACGGCAGCCTTGGCAGCCTTGTAGATCTCCTCCAGCGTCATGTTCTTGTACTCGTCCTTGATCTTGTAGGTCAGCACGCGCTCGCCCTCGGCATTGCGGTTGAGCTTCTTACCCATAGCGTAGTTGATCTGATCCTGCAGGGCAGAGACATAGAGACCATTGCTATAGTGGATCGTGGGCACGCCATCAGCGTCGTAGGTGTAGTAACCATTGTGACCTGCGGCGAAGGAAGCACGGCCCAACTCGGGCGTGGCGTCGTTGAACCACTTACCAGCGTCGAGCATCAGGAGCTCAGCATAGTAGTAGGACATGGTGTAGTTGGCACGGAAATCGGCCACGTCACGCTGATACTGAGCCTCGATATCAGCCTCAGAGAAGTGCTGTGAACCGTCGCGGTTACGGAACGAGCGGTAGAAGTCCTTACGCTTGGTGGGCACATCGTCAGAGAAGACAGAAGCGATGTTGGTGGTACGCTTCAGGTTCTCATCGTGGTTGGCGAGCACCACACCGTCCTTGGTCACCTGGAGGTCGCTCTCCAAGTAGTCGGCGCCCATATTGCGGGCCCAACGCCAGGCAGCCTCAGTCTCCTCAGGAGCCCAGTAGGTGGAACCACGGTGTGCCACGCAAGCATAGAGAGGCACATAGTCGCGCACCTTCGCCATCTCCGGCGAGATCTGCTGCACGTCGGTACGCTTGGCGTCAGTATTCACATTGGTGAATTGCTGCTCGTCAGAGCAAGAAGTAAAGGCAGTGAGCATAGCCATACCCACGAAGCCTAAACGGATAATTTGCTTTGTCATAAACAATTATTAATTGATGATATTGACTAAATGATTATTCTAAATGATAGCGTTCGCCTGTCTTTACTTGTTCTTCACAAGATACTGCTCCTTCTTGTAGGTGAGGGCCATGAAGAGAACGGAGAGCACGCAGGCGCCGATGAGGAGGACGAAGGTCCAGTCCCAACCAGCAGACTCAGCGACGTAGCCGATAACGACATTGGCCAGCAGAGCCGTACCGAGCACGTAGCCCATGAAGCCAGTCAGTCCGGCAGCGGTTCCTGCCACGTTCTTCGGAGCGAGGTCGAGAGCCTGGACACCGATGAGCATCACAGGACCATAGATGAAGAATCCGATACCGATCAGGCAACCAATGACGACATTGATATTGGTGAAGTTCTGCCAGTAGATGACGATCAAGACAGCCACGACGATCATGAAGAGGATGGTCGGCAAGGCACGACGACCGTGGAACACCTTATCGGACAACCAACCACAGATGATCGTACCAGGGATGGCAGCCATCTCGTAGGCGAAGTAGGCCCAGCCGGCCTCCTTGATATCGATACCCTGCTCGGTGAGGATGGTAGGTGCCCAGTCGAGGCAACCGTAGCGCACCATATAGACGAAAGCATTGGCAAAGGCGATGTACCACAAGAACTTGTTGGTCAGCACCGTACGGAAAATCTGACCCGTAGAGAGCACCTCCTCTGACTTCTCATCGTAGGTATCGGCATAATCGTTGCGCCACTTCTCAATAGAGGAAAGACCGCAAGACTGAGGCGTATCGCGAATCATGCTGTAGGCAATGATAGCGATCAGGATAGCAACAGCAGCGGGGAAGAGGTAGGTACCAATCAAGAAGTAGGACTTCTCGTCAGCACCGTAGAACCATGATCCGAACCAAGCGGCTCCATAGACGGCCATCGGGCCAACAAGGGCACCACCGACGTTGTGGGCGCAGTTCCAGAAGGACATCCAGGTACCACGCTCCTTGATGGAGAACCAGTGGGTCATCACGCGGCCACACGGAGGCCAACCCATACCGTTGAACCAACCGACAAGGAAGTTCAAGACGGCCATCAGGGTGATTGCCAAGCCCTTGTTGTCAGCACCAATCCACTGCACCGGAACGATCATGAACATCATCGAGATGGCAGCGAGGATCAGACCCAGCGGCAGGAAGCGCTGTGCATTGCTGCGGTCGGAGATACTGGCCATGACAAACTTGGAGAAGCCATAGGCGATGGCGTTCATGGAGAGCACCACACCCAGCTCGCCCTTCTCGAAGCCGAACGGCGCGTGCATCGGGATTGCCATGGAGAAGTTCTTGCGGACAATATAGAATCCCGCGTAACCAATAAAGATACCGATGAAGACCTGCCAACGCAAGCGGCGGTATCGCTCATCTGCCTCGGAGCCTGTCTGCTCCGGCTTAAAAGCAGGAGGAGCCAAAAAATTCCACATAATAAATTTTATTTAAACATTAGTTATTCCGAATCTCTAAGGATCGTTGTATTCCTTCAAAAGCAACTTTTGCGCAAGCAAAAAGGGTAATTCGTTTTACGCTTCAAAACCAAACGCCATGCTTTACGTTTGTAAAAGTACAATAAGGCGGCGAAACAAACAAATGTATTAACATGTTTTAAGGATATAAATCAAGAGCAGTAGCTTTTCAATACATTCCAAACAACCAAAAAGGCCATTTTCTGTATATTACATGCATGTTTTTCGCTTCGAAAGCTAATGAAACTAATTTTATTTAAACGCAACATCTTGTCAACTTCACGAATCTGCCAATTCTCAAGCATTCAAAGGAAGAAACATGCACGGTATATAAAAGAGTGTGCATGGTATAAAGGAAGGGAGCGAGAGCACAATATGAAGAACGGATAAGAAAACACAACAAAGAACGGGCGGGCGCCCGAGAGAGTACCCGCCAGTTCTTATAGGATGACCTTACGTCTTGGCTACGCCTTAGCCGAGCGCGTCGTTTTTGATCTTGTTATAGTCGGCAAAGGCTTTGTCGAAGGCTTCAAACTGTGCCTGCGACTTCTTGCCGAGGGTACCACGAAGTCCGCGATAGTAGCGCACCACCTTGGCTTTAAGCTCACGACGGTCAGCTTCGGTAGCACCAGTCTGATAGGGAGCATAGATTTTGTCCAGGTCCTTATACATCTGGGGCACGAGTGTGGCGAGGAACTCCAGTTCGCCAGTGTAGTCCTCGGGCGAGACGGTCGGAGCCGTATCTTGCGCCGTCGTGTCCTGCGGGGCCACCGTGGCCGTGGTATCATGGGGCACGGCTACTTGCTGCGTGTCGTCCTGTGACAGAAGGTTGACATCATTGATGAAGTAGAGGACGATTCCAACCACTACAGCCAAGGCCAACACGACGGCAAAGGCACGGAGCGCTCCCTTGCCTACCTTGGGCACGCCGACCTTCACACCGCCCGAGGGACGGTTACTGCGACGGTGATCCAGAGCGTCAGCAAAATCGGCCATGGTCTCATAGCGCGCACTGCTATTATAGTTGCAGCAGCAACTCACCACGTCGTAGAACTCACCACCGAGGCGCAAGTCCTTCATCAGCATACCGAGGGCGTACATGTCGGCACGTGCCGTGACAGCCACCGTGCCGTCCTTGATCTCGGGGGCCTGATAGCGGATGACCTGTGCCGCGTCGTCCTGATTGCCGGCATAGGTCTGGCGGAAGTTGAGCAAGCGGACCTGGTTGCCCTTCTTGGTGACAAATACCACCGCTGGAGAGAGGTCGCCATGAACGCCCTTGCGCTCATGGATATAGCCGAGGGCAGAAGCCAACTGCTCGAGCACGGCCTTCTTGGCTTCGAGGGAAGGATTCTCAGCAGCGAAGGCTGACAGGGGACGGGCGTCTTCCCAATCGACGACTAGGCAGCGTCCCAGGCCGTCCACATCCCGCATCTCTACATAGCGAAGCAAGTAGGGGTGTTCTTCTTCGTGATGTGCGTCAAACTGGCGCTGAAGCCCCTTTTCATAAAGCGGCTTCCCTTGATATTCTTTTTTGATGGAGATCAGCAACTCCGGCTTTGCGCCGCCATCGCTCAACGTGAAGCGATAGACACCATAAGTTTTCAAATCCTGCATAATTATTTGCCGTTCTTGACCGTTGGTACTACGTGATGGAAGTCCAAGAGAGCATTCCACCATGATTAAAGTGCAAAAATAGGAATTTTATTCGGTATTGCCAAAAGATTGGCCTTCTTTTTTACTCCCCTCTGCCTGCGTCTTCTCCCAGGCTTCCCATTCTGCCTGAGCCTGCTGCCAGTCGGTAACCTCTCCCGAGGCGACTGCTTCGGCCTGGCGCGCAGCCTCGTCGCGGGCTCTGTCGCGGGCGCGCTTGGCCTTCATCTGGGCAATGGTAGCCTCATCAAGAATCACGATCGCACCACGACGGATGGCCTCCTGTAGCTCGTCGGGACCGAAGGCCTTACCCTGCACGTTGAAGTCAGATATATTAAACTCGTAATCGACGCGCAGCTCGTGGCGAATCTCCTTCTGCCGTCCCCGCTTGCTGGCGTTCTTCAACTTGAGCAAGCGGGCTATCTCTGTAATTTCTTGTTGTGAAAATTTATTTCTTCCCATGTTGTTCTTGTCTCTGTCTGCCCACGACGGGCGTTCTAGCACTTTGCTATCGCTACCTCGGCATGACCTCAACACTACCCTATTATCTCGACACAACCTCGCTATTGCCTCGGTCACGCTCAAACTTTAACAAGCTATGATCCTGGCATTACCTCGTGAGACTCAACTTGACATTAAAGCCGAAGTCGTGGGTCGTGGTCGGATAACTGCTCGAAGAAAGGAGCGGCGTATTGGTCTGCATGTCGTAGTAGAAGCTCATCGTGACCAGACGCGAGAGGGTGTAGTCGGCGGAGAACGAGAGCTTGAACGCCGAGTTGCCACTCGAAGCCGAGGAAGTCATCGTGGCGATGTCGCGCGTGATGGCTGCCTGCTTACGGAACGAGAGGTCGAGGCGCAGGTTCAAGTCGCGGTTCACACCACCACGAGCAGCCTGACCGCGGTTGCTCTGACTGTTTTGACTTCCATGTTGTTGGCCGTCGCCCTGCTTCTTGGTCTTCAGCTTTTTGCGGCCGCGCGGACCGAAGAGGTCAAAGTTGTTGATCTTATAGCCGAACCCGAGTACCCAGTCCTTACTGATGGCCTCATTGACCTGGACAGAGGTCATCGAGAGCGAGAGCTGACGTGTCTGGTTGTACTTGATCTCAGCTGTCAGGTTGTTGAGCGTCGTCACCGACAGACCGAGCAGCGGCGAGAACGACTCGTTGATGCTCACCATCGAGACGTTGAACATCGAACTCGGTATGGGGCTTCCCGTCGCGGCATCCTGGACGAAACCGAGGTCGCCGTTGAGGGCCAGCCAGGTACTATAGCTCTGGTAGGCGCCGACACTATAGATGCTCTTGTAGCTATGGTTGATGTTGACACTCTTGAAAAGGTCGCGGAACCACGGCAACTGTGAGAGACCGCTGTAGCGCACGGTCCAGTTGGGCAGCAGCGAAGCCAACGTGGGGAAGATGTTCAGGCCTACGCTTCCCATGCCCGTATAGGCGTTGAGGAAGGCTGGGATCATTACGTCGCCACTATACTTGTCAACAGCACCCTTGGCAGGATCAAACTTACCTCCGCCCAGGGCAGCAGGATACTGTTGGCCCACATACTGCGCCTCCACCCGATCGCGGTAGCCATCGAGGGAGCGGACAAACTTCTCGAAGGTCGCACTATGGTAGCCGTTGGCTGCATCGCCCATACCCTCGAAGGCCGAACCGAGCGAGAGCGTCGTCATCGTAAACGATCCGCTCTGTGTGGTCGGGTTGCCCTGATACATATATTGTATGCTCTTCGCCGTGGTCTGCGTGCGAGAGGCGTTGAGGTCGATCTTGAGGTTGTTGACAGGCTCCAGCGTCATGCGCAACTGCAGGTCCTGAGTGTGGTTGGTCGTTGCCGGCGTGGCCACACTATCGTTGGAGAGCAACCAGCCTCGCTCGCGCGCGCGATCTATATAACTGTCTCCCGTCATACCAAAGGCGAAGTCGAGGCCTGGAGCGAGGGCATCGCCACTACGCTGACCGAAGGCCTTGCCTATGACGGGCATAAAGCCGGGCAGCATCATCGCATACTGGTCGCGATAGGAGATACTGAAGGATCGTGCCGTCATCAGCACACGGGCCACACACTGGGCCGTCTTATACCAGCGCTTATCGTCGAGCGGTTCCTTGGGCGTGACGGTGAGTTTCATGCGGATGGTGGAGTCGGTCTTGTTGAAGATCTTGATCTTGTTGTCGTCCACCTTCTTCCAGCGCACGTCAATGGTCTTACCGTCGGCATCCTTGGCCGTGACGACGAGTCGGCGCGTCTTCTTGCCATGATTGATGACCATCGTGGTGTCGGCCTTGATCGTCACCTCGCGTTCGAAGCTACGGCGATTCTTGGGCAGTTCCTTTTTCTTGTTGCCAGCCTTGTCGTCCTTGTCGTCCGCCTTGTCCTTATCCTTATCGTTCTTTGGCTTCTGTGGCGGATTGGGCGTGCGCTGATCGCGGCCCGAGGCGTTGGGGCGACGGCGGTTGTTGCGTTTCGACTGCTTAAATCGCTCGTTGGTCTTCTTCAGGAACGGGAACTGGTTATAGAGTTTCTCCAGGTTGAACGTACCATTGAGGTTGATCGTGCGGCTCATCGAGATGGTGTTGCCTAGCGACGTGCCATCCTCCAGGTCCGATCCTCTCACCCACGAGTAGGTAGAGGCGTAGCTGGCATCGGCATTGACCCAGTCGAAGATGGGTATCAGGTTGAGCGGCAACTGGTAGGAGGCGTTGAAGGACTGGTTGAAATCCAGCGGGCGTCCCCAGTGGCGGATGCTCTGCTTCACGGAGTCTTTCCAAGCCTGATACTGGTCGGGATAGAGATCCTTGTTGACCGGCGTGTAGGGCTCCTCGATCTCCGCGTGGGTCGCACTCTGGAAGTTCATGTGAAGGTTTTTCGTCAGATCCCAGCGAATGGTGAAGTCGCGGTTCCACAAGAACTGCTGACTGAAGGTCAGCGGCAACATGGCGTTCTCCGTCGATTCCATGTCGCGCTCCTGCAGCTCATAGTAGGAACGCGTCATCTCCGTGTTGAAGCCGATGTTCTGCGGCAGCCAGTTGAGACCGAAGCGCTTGAAAATCTCCAGCCACTTCGATCGGTTCTTGATCTTCTTGAACGGTTCCCACGACTTATAGACCGGCGTCCAACTATAAGAGAGTGCGCCGCGCCAGTTGTCCTCGTTCTCATAGACCGTAGTCTCGCCGCTGGTGTGGGTGTGGCTATGGCTATAGGAGAAGGAGAAGTTGGCCGGGTCGTAGGGCATAGGGTGACGCTTGTTCTGTATGCCAACGCGCACGTTAGAAAGCGAGAAGTTGGTCGTCGTCTGCTTCGTGACGGCGATCGACTCGATACTGTCTCGCTCACTACGGCTTCCCGCTGCGTCGAGTGCATCCTGCAGTTCCATATCCGTATCGAGCGGATTGTACTTCGGGCGACTTTGAGTGCGCTGCACACTATAGTAGATCGGTGCAGAGACCCGTGCCTTATCGGGGAAGAACTTACCCAAATCGAAGTTGGTCGTGAGGGTATAGTCGCTCGTTGTCTCCTGCTGGCGCTCGTTAACGCCCTGCTCGATGCCACCGAAGCCATCGGTGATGTAGCTGCCGTTGAGATCGATGGTACCAAAGTCGGAGAGCTGCACGTTGAGTTTTCCGCGTGCGGCCCAGCCTCCCTCATTGTTATACTCCAGCAGGCGGAGCTCGTTGACCCACACCTCGCCGCTCTTCTCCTCACCACTGAGGTTGCGCACACCGATGATCATCGTCTTCACCTCGCCGAGCGTCGGATTACCGACGATGGTGATCTTGTTGGCTGGCTTGTCGGCATCGTAGGTCACGAAGGGCATGCTGAAGCTGGCCGTACCTGCGGCCTTGGCCTCGTTGCGTGCCTTCTTCACGGCCGTAAAGACCTTGAGCGGCACGTCGAGCATGTTCTCCTCGGGCCATACAGCCACACATCCCTCACGCGAATAGCCATTATAGCGGCCAGGGGCGGTGAGCGTCAGCGGAATCTCATACTCGTAGTAGTTGTTCTTATAATCGGAACCGAAGCGGACAAAGACTGCCAGCTGACTGTTCTGCAGTCCAGTCGTGTTCGGGTCGAAGGCATTGGCGTGTGCGAACATCTGGATGCGCTTGTACTGGCGGAGATCGAGGGTGGTGTTCTTATAGACTGCCTTCGACTCGCCCGTGCCCAGGCGGTTGACCGTCATAGCCAGAGCCTGCTCGTTGCTCTGCACGAGCTGCGGCTGCGTCGGATCCTGCTCGCGCGAGATGCCCGGCGGGAGAACATAGTTGACAGGCACCTTGTCGGAGTTTTCCTCGATGCTCACAGCGCTGACGGACATCGTGCCCGAGGTCGTTGCCGAGTTTGTTAGGTTCTGGTTGTACTGTCTCCAGTCGCCACGCACCAGGTCGAGGGATCCGAAGCGGAGCACAATGGGCTTCTCGAAGCCCGTAAGGAACATGCGCATGAAGCGGATGGAGGTAAAGTCGCTGATACCACCGACACGGCGCTCAAACTCTCTGAGGGGGATACGGAACTGATACCATGTCGCCTTGCCCGTACCTCCCTTGCGCAGGGAGGGCGTCGTCTCGCGCTTATCGACAATGAAGTTTTGGCCTACGACCAAGTCCTGGGGACGGATGGAGAGATGGTACTGGTAGTACTTCTCATACTCGTTGAGCGTGTAGTCCTGGTTGATATCTTCCACATCGGGGGTCGTCTTGTAGGACGTGTCGTAGTTCTCCGGCTGGTTGTCGGAATCGGGGGAGTTGCCCTGCGGCATGTTGATGCGCTTGTAGCGTTCCAGGATAGACTTCTGTTCGCGGTCGTAGTCGGATCCGCGGAAGTAGTGGTAGTTGTCATTGGCCGGGTCGGCCCAGATGGAGTCGAAGACGGCCTGGTTGACCTTGCCTCTGATCTCCGTCAGGAAGTCCTGGTAGGACTCAAACTCGCGCTCCTGATCGTCGGTGAGACCGTTGAAGCCCACGTCCTGCAGGGCGCGGCTGCCCTTTGTAGTGGCAAAGGCATAGGTGACGGTGGGCTGCGTCGGGATGCGGCCCCACTGCGTGGTGGTCCAGGACTCGCTGCCATCGACGGGCATTCCGCTCTCATAGAACTTCTTGCCGTCGCGGAGAATGTCCTCGCTCACCTCGCCGAGGTCTATATAGAAGTCGCCACCGTAGAGATGAGCATCTTCGCGCTCGTTGCTGTAGATGAAGGGGTCGAGCATCCAAAACTCGATATACTCGATATTGGCGGCCTCGAAGTCGCTCGTGTCCAGTTTGCGCATCATGCCGCCCCACTTCGTCTTGGGCTGGTTGAGGCGTCCGTTGAGGGTGAGGTCTGGATTGAAGTTGTACGGACCACGCTCGTCGGGATAGTAAGCGAGGTTGAGGACAGTAAGCATCGACGACTGGCCGCTATAGTTGTTCTGGTCGCGCTTCGGGAAGAGCTCGCGGGTATAGACCTCGCGCACATAGTAGTTGGAGAGCTGCTCCAGGTCGCTGCGGATATGGCCTGGCGTGAGCGACGAACTACGTCGTGTGAAGAGCGGGTCGATATTGTACCATGCGAGCAGCGATCGGTTGTAGCCACTCTTGAGCGTTGTCTTGTCACTCGCCTCGTTGAAGAGACTCGGTACGGAGGAGATGATCCAGGAGGTAGGCTGCGAGACGTCGATGGTGCTCTTCGTGTTTTCGAAGTCGTCGAGGTAGGAGGCGTTGTCCTGCGTGCCACTGGCCTTGCCGGCGATGAGCTGTGCAAACTCGGCCGATAAAGAGATCTGCGAGGGCTGCGTGAGGTGGAGGAAGGGGATCTTGTCGAGCATGTTGGTGAGCCACTGGCTCTCCTTCTTCCAGTTGAGGTTGAGACCCCAGATGGTGTTGTTGAGGGGTTCCGATCCCATGCTGACCTTAGTCGTCAGGGCCTGCTCGCTCAGATGCATGAAGGTACCACCCAACTGGAAGTTCTTCGAGAAGTCATACTCCCAGTTGAGTCCCACCATCGTCTTACGTTCCTGACCATAGTCGCTCTGGCTTTCGAGCGAGACGTTGATATTGGTGCCCGCGTCGATGATGTTCTGGTTGAGGATGGTCACCTCACCCGAGTTGTAGTCCACGGAGTAGTCGCTTCCCTCGGTCAGGGTCACGCCGCCTGCCGTCACCACCACAGATCCCTGCGGCACGTTGTAGGCGCCCAGCGAGATGACGTTGGCAGAGGATCCGCTATACTGTCCGACTAGCATGTACTTGTCCTTCTCGGCTATCTGCTTGGCCACGGTCTTCGTGGAGTCATAGAGTTCGGTGAAGGCATACTTGTCCGCGCTCGCTGCCGCCACGCCATGCTGCTCGAGATAGTTCTTCATGTAGGATCCGAAGGGTTCGGCGACGGGGAAGAAGACGCGTCCGTTGCTCACCGTGTAGCCCTCCACAAAATCGAAGTAGCCGTTGGAGTTGGCCTTGTTGTTGTTGTCGAGGCGGTCAGCGCCGAGGAGCTTGATGATTGGCGTACCCTTCACCTGAGTCTCGGGGATGTAGGAGATATAGACGCCCGTGGTGTCGCTCTGGTACTTCACGTCGAGGCGGAACTTCTCCTTCTGCACCGTCGAGGCAAGGTAATAGACGTTCTTCATCATCAGGCGCCAGTTGCCCTGCGCGGGGTTGTTGCTCGTGTTCTTCAGGGCCTTGACAAAGAGGGCCTCGCCGACGTTGGTGCGGTCGCTGGAGAACTCACCCACCTGGTAGGTCACACCACCGTAGGTATATTCATAGGCGACAGCGAGTACCTGGTCGGCCTGCAGCCCGGCGCGCAGCGACACATAGCCCAGCGACGTATTGACCGTATATTCGGAACTGGACAAGAGGCGCGCACTCGAGAGTTTCTCAAAGTCGGTACCACCAACGAGTCCCATGCCCTCCAGCGCGCTGGAGGCTTGGTCGATGTCGCGGGCCTCAGGATGGCCCTGTGCGATGGTCTGATACTCGCCGTTAGCTTGGTTGGAAGGCACAGTGCCCGAGCCTGGTCCCCAGAGGTCGGGACGGCTCACGCCGTTGTTCTCTCCCAGGTCGGTGAGGGCGACAATATTGCGGGTATTGGAGGTGGTTCCGGTCTTGTTAGTTACCCAGATCTCCACGCGGTTGATCTTCACGCCCGTGGCAAGGTTGGGGAGCGTGCGCATGCCTGCGTCGTAGTGGGCAAGGAAATAGTTGGAGAGGAAGAAGTGGCGGTTCTCCTCGTAGTCAGCGACGTCGATCTCAAACGGGGTGAGCTGCTTGCCACCCTTGGAGGAGACGCTCTTGTTGGACGACTTCTTCTGCGAGAACACCGTCTGGAGCTTCAGACGGCCAAACTGGAAGTCGGTGCGGATACCGAAGAGGCTGCTTGCGCCTTGTACAAGGGAATTGTTGGAGGGGAAGGAGATATTGCCAGCCTCAACGAGACGCACCATCTCGTCCTCCTTGCCGTCATACTTGAGTTTGAGGTTCTGCGAGTCGAAGTCGAAGGTGGCGTCGGTGTTGTAGTTGAGGTTCATGTTGACCTTGTCGCCGACCTTGCCATTGACGTTGAGGTTGATCTTCTCGTCGAAGTCCATCGTCGTGGTCTTGCGGTTGCGGATGGGGAGCGACGGGTTGTCGATGTTCTTCAGCGTCGCACCAAACTTCAGTTCGGCGGTACCCTGTGTCTTGATGCGCACGCCGCCAGGACCGAAGATCTTCTCTGCTGGTCCGAGATCGAAGTGCATGTTGGTGAAGTCAAACTTCTCCTTGCCCTGCTGCTGGAGAATCTCCTTGTTCTTCTCGCGATAGAAGTCTGCCCAGCTCTGTCGCTCGCTCCACACCCTGTACTCGTCTGGAGTCATCATGATCGGCGTACCGACGTAGGTGCCACCGATCTTGTAGCCGACGACATAGCGGTCGATGGAGTCGTTATACTCCACCGTCTGCTGCATGTTTTCTGGCCTTTGCAGGTCGGTGGTGCCTTGCTGCAGGTCGTCAAAGGTGATGGGGGTGGTGCGCTGTATCTTCCAGCGCGGATGGAGCAGCGAGTCGGGGATTTCCTCTTCATCGATGATCACCTCGGGCAGGTCGGGTTTCTTCGTCTTCGTGGTGTCGGCGGGAAGCAGCGACGACCAGGCTGGTGCGCCGACGACAGCCGACGACAGCAGCAACCTGCCTGCGATGGCCGCAAGGCTCACCGGAAACAAGACACTCATTATGATGGCAGACCTTTTCCTCATATTGATCGGTGTCCCGCTGCTGCCTTCTTCAAATTCAAAGTGGGAAGGCTCTGCGGGCTTGTCAGATGTCTATCTTGCTTGGAAAAATTGGGTATGTTCCTGATTTTGTTTTAATTCTCTTTCTCTTCTGCGCCCAAGGACGCTTGCCGGACTCTATTTGATGAGCTTCAGCGCCTGCTTGACGACTTGTTCCACGGGCAACGTTGGCTGCTCAGTAAGGATCGACTGGACGACCTTGGCCGACGGCGCAGGGGAGAACCCGAGCATCGTCAGCGCGCTCACAGCCTCATCTCGGACGGTAGTATCGACCGCAGGAGTGCCTGGCTTGGAGACGGCATGGAGCTCGTCGGCTATGCCGCTGGCCACTATTTTGTCCTTCAGATCGACGATGATGCGCTGCGCCGTCCGCACACCAATGCCTTTCACGCTTTTCAGCATCCGCTCGTCGCCACCGGCGATGATGTTGCAGAGTTCCTTCGGCGTGATCGAAGAGAGGATCATCCGCGCCGTATTGGCTCCCACACCCGAGACGGTGATGAGCAGGCGATAGAGGGCGCGCTCCTGTACCGTGGCAAAGCCGTAGAGGGTGTAGCTGTCGTCGCGGCCTCCCGTGACGATTGCCTCGTGGACGTAGAGTTTCACCTCCCGCTTCCCCTGAAGAACGGTATAGGTGTTGAGGGAGATGCCAAGCGCATAACCGACACCCGCCGCCTCAATGACGGCCTGCGCCGGGGTGAGCGCAGCCAGCTCGCCTCGTATATATTCTATCATATCGTTGTTTGCAAACTTATTCTTATATTAAGCTAAACGCAGACGCCCCGCCTTTTATTGCCTCGCCTCTCCATTTTATTACCCGTCTCTCCCTATTTTTTGCCCCGCAGCCTGCTTCTGGCTTCGTTGCCTGGGTCGCAGGTTCGACCACAGGGTACTTCCTTGCGACACTAATTAAAGTTTTCCAGCTCTATAAATCGAGGCTTTTGTAGATCCTCAAATCTGCAAATAATAGGACTAAAGGCGTTTTTGCTTGCAAAGCGAAAAATGATCATCTTGTCGTACATATTCTTGCGCAGTAGAAACATCTCAGACACAAAAGCCCCCTACCCACAGAGCGACTTTCCAAAGTCTCTTTCTGGTTAAAGCGCACGTTGGTATTGCTATCTCTGTTTTAATGCCGACTATAACGTCGCCGATGATCGCAACGCCGGGACAGTAGCCCAGGAACGTCTTGCAGGTGGGCTTTGCGTCATACTTTTCCGTCTCTATGAATTGATGGTCAAAGTCAAAATCGTACTCCTGCCCAGCCTTCAGTTGTCCAGTTGCAAGCAAGGCATTGACCAACAGACTATTCTGTTAGCCGTTTGATTCCGTTTACCCAGGGCGATACCCTGGGCTATGGAAAACATTGGGCTTTCAGCCCATCAGCCCCTTCTGGTATTCTATCACTCCATATTCTGGATGAACCGAAAAAACACGATCAAAAATTTGCTAGTCTGATCATTTTGCGTTAATTTTGCACAGGATATCCACTTGCTGAAAGCCCGAGGGGCAAGCGGGTGGGTGTTGACTTTATGGAAATGGGCGTTTACTTAGCGCCTGTCTTTGACAGCTCGTAATCTCGCAAATTACAAAAATCGTCAAAGGACGGTGGCAACCAGTAAATGCTCACGGTAAGGTATATTATGCCCTGCCGTGATTTGTTGTGTACGTACTTATTGTATGTATACGGCTGCTCACGTATGGGATTAATATATACCATGCGTGGGCTTTCAGCGTTGCTTGATCGTTTTCATTGTTTTATTGAAGGTTGGCACTTGCCTCGAATCAACAAAGGTATCATTTATAAAGGCTGGACGTTGAATGTTGAGTATTTCTCTGAAATACTACATTCACTTCGCACTCAAAACATCTATGGGTTGTTATTCGACGAATTGGTAGCATGTGACAAAAATGCTGACACACGAGATTTTAATGCAGTGAAGCGCATAGCTGTAGCATACATGAAGCTATTGTTTCCTCATTGGATTCATGTAAGCGATGTCGTTCTTGATGAGTTTGACACCTATTGCCTGCAACCAGCTATTCGTCGCCGTGGCATCATCAAGGAACAGTGTCATTATATAGATGTTGAGTTCAAGACTATTATGCCTCACTTTTGGTTGAAAGAAAATGGTGAACGAAGTACAAATGGCGAAAATGATAATACTCATTAAAAAAAGATAAGGTGCGATAGGAAGAGGAAGGGAGTTACAGTGCGCAATAGAGTACGCAAGAGCAACGACGGTATTCTTTTTAGGACTATTTCGTGCATATCGACCGTTTTTCAGCAAAGGATTCATACCTTTGCTGAACCATCCCAACTGCAGGCTTGCCACTTGCAGGCCAGCTACAAAAAGCTAACCGACTCAAGACAAGCAAGAACAATGGAAAGTAGAAAGGAATTGGCAGCGGAGAAGAAACGCTGCGGCTCGCACAACTGCACACAGTCCGTACTCTGCACCTACTGCGACCTGACGGGACTGGACGAAGAAACCATCAAGCACGCGGGCAACTGTTTCGCGGCGGGCATGGGCAACGGAGAAGATATCTGCGGATCTATCGTGGGCGCAGGCATCGTCTATGGACTGGCCGTGAGAGACCGGGCCAAGGCCGTGAAGGGCATGAGGCAGATCATGGAGAAGTTTCAGGAGCGCAACGGTGCCACTTGCCGTATGTTCGTCAACGGAACAGCTTATATTATTGGACGAAAAAGGACATCCATCCCTCTTTGCTCCTATAATGATAGCCACGCTTTCGACCTGTGCACAATTGGAACGTGACAATATCTCATTTCGATTGCAGTCAGGAAGGAAGCGGTATATAGAGAAAGGTGGAAAACTCGGACGCAAGGTAGGCTCTGTAAAAACGGCAGAACAGATGAAAGCCGAATATAGGGAAGTAATAAGTCTGCTTCGCAAGGGATATTCAATTCGGGATGTGGCGAAGTTGTGTGGTAAAGGGGTAAGTACCGTACAACGAGTGAAGCGATTACTAAAAGTGCAATCACCGCAATAATACTATTGATTTTACGTTCTTTTCAAAAAAAGGATTGTGCAATAGCGACTTAAAGGCTAAAAGCACTACCTTTGAATGCAATAATAAGTAACAACACGTTTAAGGTCACAAATTGCGACCTTAAAAAAATAGAAATATGGCAAACAACATAGATAAAAAAGAACCAGTCACAAATTGTGAGCAGTCCAAAATAGATATTATAAAATGCGATAACCATGAACTCGCAGGTAATATCGAACCTCTAATAAAAGTAATTAGAGGACAACAAGTTATGCTTGATAAAGATTTAGCAATGCTATATGGGGTAGAAGCTAAAGTTCTCAATCAGGCTGTTAAACGCAATGTTGAACGCTTTCCTAATGACTTCCGGTTTCAATTGACAAAGGAAGAATGTTTAAGGTCACAAATTGTGACCTTAAACGAAAAACAAGGTAAACACCTCAAATATATGCCATATGCTTTTACAGAACAAGGCGTGGCTATGCTTAGTAGTGTTCTTCGTTCACAAACAGCTATTGAGGTCAATATACAGATCATGCGAGCTTTTGTTTCCATGCGCCACTTCATGGTGAATAATGCTTCTGTGTTCAGTCGCTTGGAAACTATTGAGTACCATCAACTGGAAATGCAACAACACTTGCAAGAATCCGACAAGCGTATAGAAGAAGTGTTTCGCAGATTGGACGAGGGCAATGCAAAGCCGAAACAAGGTGTGTTCTACAATGGGCAAGTTTATGATGCCTACACTTTCGTGTCCGACTTGATTAAGAGTACAAAGAAACGTATTGTCCTTATCGACAACTATGTTGACGAGACTGTACTGACATTACTCGATAAAAGAGATAATAACGTGTCTGCAATCATCTACACTCAGCAGATAAGCCGTCAGTTCCAACTCGACATAGACCGTCATAATGCTCAATATGCACCGATTGATGTTGAAACATTCCATTTATCACATGACCGCTTCCTTTGTATAGACGATGATGTGTATCACATAGGAGCATCCATTAAGGACTTAGGCAAAAAGTGGTTTGGTTTCTCCAAGATGGAGATACTTACACCAGACGAATTGGTGGAAAGAATCAATAGAGAGTAAGACGCCTCTATATGTAAAGCAAAAAATATGATATGAGAAACTTGTGGATATTTCATAAGAACAAAAACTTAAAATAATGAGATTCTTTGTTTTATTTATTACGATATTATTATGTTCGACCACGATTAAGGCTCAAAGGCTATATAGTGAGAGTGGCGATTTTTATGAGAAATCAAAGAGGAGTGTTGTTGATCATGCCAAGTTGGGAGTATTTTATGAATTAAAGTTCCGCAAAGATTCTACCAAGTTGGATGATTATACTGAAGCGCAAACAGTATTGATGGTTTCAGATAAGCACTTACTTTTTAGTGATTATAATCGATTGGCATTCGATTCAATAAATGACTATTTAGCCAGTAGCAAACAAAATAAAAAGGACCAAAAGGCTCGTGAAGAATGGATGCAAGCTATTAAAAAATGGACTTTTTTCTTTGTTACGCTAACTGATTTAGAAGAACAAAAAACCACGGTGCAGACTTACGATGTATTGCGAAGCTACGAGTACACTTACCCAACGCCTCAAATGGACTGGCAATTGGTATCCGGGGACTCTATAATAAATCAAAGAGCTTGTAAAAAGGCCACTTGTTCTTTTGCCGGTCGAAATTATATTGCATGGTACACTGAAACGATAGCACTTCCTTACGGACCTTATCTTTTTACAGGATTGCCTGGGCTGATCATGGAAATCCATGATGAAGGTCGCAATTGGATTTTTACAAATAATGGATTTGGAGCAATGTCTCAATACAGCGATATGTATCTATATAAGAAAAAGTATATCAAAGATTTGATTGTAACTACACATGAAAATGCTTTGACCGGTTATCGCAATGATATTGAAGATTTTGATAATCTAAGTATTGAGATTTATAATGTAAAAATTGAGAAAAATGGGAAAATGGTAACTCCGGAAGCAAACAATCCGAAACGTCCCAGTAATATGCTTGAACTAAAATGGTAAGAATCTTTAAAATACTATTTTTGCTGATTCTGTTTCCTCTGTCTGGCTGGACACAGGAAACAGAAACTGTTTTTAAAGGGACCGTTACAAATACAAACGGCAAGGGCATTGCAAATGTGTTATGCAAAGCATTGAATACTAATGACTCGTTATTGGCTTATTGTATTACCAAGAACAATGGGCAATATTCATTGCAATACAAGAAGAATGCAACCAAACTGACATTCTCTAAAATGGGTTATGCCACACAGACCATACCGGTTCAAAAGGATAAATATCAATATACTGTTCACTTAGAAGAAAAGACTTGTACTCTGGACGAGGTGGTTATAAAGACCGATGCCATCACCCGAAAAAAAGATACGCTTAACTATTATGTAGAGTCATTCCGCCAAAAAGAGGACTACAGCATTGAGGATGTGCTCAAACGTATGCCGGGTATCGAGGTGATGCCTTCCGGACAAATTCTGTACCAAGGCAGTAGCATCAACAAACTGAACATTGAGGGATTGGATCTTATGGGAGACCAATATAATCAAGCCACCCAAAATATGCCTGCGGAAGCAGTATCCACCATTCAGGTAATGGAGAATAACCAGCCCGTCCGTTCCTTGGAAGGGAAAGTTCATAGCAACCATGCAACGCTCAACATTAAATTGAAAAAGAATTACAAGATGCGTCCTTTTGGTGATGCAGAAGTGGGAACTGGAGGCACGCCTACAGTATGGGACGGCAGTATGACGGGCATTCAAGTGGCAAAGAAAAACCAGCTATTATTTACCGGAGCCTTGAACAACAGAGGGGCATCATTGCGCGGCATCCAAAACGGCATGTCAAACTTCAGTGGCGTCTATACGCAAGAGCCACTGCCCTCTCCATTCCTCTATTCTTCCACAAGCCGCCGTCCACCCATTTCCCCCATTTACTATCTTGACAATCGTTCCTATTTTGCTGGAGTGAACTATATGCACGCTTTCACGCCTTATTCCACGCTGCGTTTCAACCTGCTTTACAATCACGAAGGAGAAAACCGTGAGGATAGCACCCGAAGCGAGTATTATGCAGGCGACACAATCAGTATTTACGAAAACAATCGGCAAAAGAGCTGTGAAGATGTAGTAAAAGGACAGGTGCGTTACGAATTGAATGGCAAGAAGGTGTACGTGGAGAACGTCCTTTCGGGGCAATGGCAGGATGTCAGCTCCTATAATCAAAATGTATCCAATTTAGGCTCTTTGGGAGAGGACATACATCGCAAACCTTATTTTATTCAGAATGTCGCCAATGTCAACCTGACCACTCCAAGTCGTGTCTATAGTTTGGCTTCCATTGTGCGTACCTATCAGACGCGCGAGCGACTTTCTGATTATTGGACAGCAGATAACGAATACAAACGGCAGAGCTATTATCTGAATCATTGGTTTATGCGCCACCGGCTCTCCACGGCTTTCGATATAGCGGGCAATCCCTTGACGTTGGGTTACATTATAGAATACAAGCACAACCGACTACACGACCCCCAACAGACGGCTACTTCGTCCTATTGGCTGCACACACTCGAACCATCGTATCAAATTCAATGGAGCGGTGGAAACGTCGAACTACTTCTTCCTGTGGAATATACCATTTACCGCTGTGGCTGGCGAAAAGAAAAAGACCAAAAAGTTCTTTTCTCTCCTTCGCTCGATTTCGCTCAACAAATTAGTTATCTATTGCGAATGGAAACCTCGGTAGCCTATAACCAAAATGCTTCAAACGCCGATCCTTGGTTCAATGGAACGATGATGAACAACTACCGTACATTTACGACAGGCATCGACAGCCTTTCGGTGCAGCGTGTCGCGTTGGCGAATCTCCGTCTGTCGTATCTGAACACCATCACGCTCTTTTCGTGGAATATTTATGTCGGCTGGACGCGCAGTACTTCCGACCATTATCTTAAAAGTCTTTATATGCCCGATTATACGCTCTTTGTTCCAGTGTGGAACGACCGCGCGAAAACTACCTGGAGCATGGCATTGTCATGTCGTAAGAACTTTCGCAATGCCCACATCAATTTGAGCGGACAGACAAATTATTCATATAATAAGGAGTTTGTGTCTCAAAACGAGGTGGAAGATTATCTGCGCTATCATGCCTTGCATGCTTCAGTCACGGCGCAATGGAGCGGACTGACATGGTTCCAGCCCAAACTCACCATGGCCGGAAATATCAGTTGGAAAAAGCCAGATGCCTTCTCCGTAACTGACAATCTGCTGAAAAATGCCTATTATTCCTTAACAATGGATTTCTATCCTATCAGTAAACTCCGGCTGTATGCCGACTTTTCGCAATCGGTCTTCGAAATAGTCCGTAACCATTACTCTATTAACAGTTTTTTGAATGCCGGTATGCGCTACGATTTCAATTCTCGCTGGTCTGCAAGCGCAAATATCAACAATCTGTTTAACCGCAAAGACTACGAAGTTTCGCTTTATCAAAGAGCCAATTTCCAATACTACCGCGTACCGCTGCGTGGTCGTGAGTTTATGATTTCGCTACGGCTTAAATATTAAGATAAAGGCCTATTTAACCAAAATCGGTCATTAGGATTTCTCTTTGTCGTACGGCAAAGAGAAATCTTTAATTTTTGTTGCAAAATATCTATGATTATGAGGATGGCATAGCCAAAGTGAGATGGGAGGTTAATCCTGATGGTATGTATTATCGTGTTACCTCCTACTTTCTTTTTACCGAGAGAAAAGAAGAGGAAGCGAGTTACAGTGCGCAATAGAGTACGCAAGAACAACGACGGTGCTGTTTTGAGGACTTTTTTGTGCATATCGGCGGTTTATCAGAAAAGGATTCATACCTTTGCAGAACCATCCCAACTGCAGGCTTGCCGCTTGCAGGCCAACTACAAAAACGAACCGAATCAAGACGAACAAGAACAATGGAAAGTAGAAAGGAATTGGCAGCGGAGAAGAAACGCTGCGGCTCGCACAACTGCACACAGTCCGTACTCTGCACCTACTGCGACCTGACGGGACTGGACGAAGAAACCATCAAGCACGCGGGCAACTGTTTCGCGGCGGGCATGGGCAACGGAGAAGATATCTGCGGATCTATCGTGGGCGCAGGCATCGTCTATGGACTGGCCGTGAGAGACCGGGCCAAGGCCGTGAAGGGCATGAGGCAGATCATGGAGAAGTTTCAGGAGCGCAACGGTGCCACCCGCTGCAAGTTGCTCAAGGGCGTGGGCACGGGTGTCGTGCTGCGCGAATGTCCGATGTGCGTTTCCGACGCATCCGAGTTTTTGGAGGAGTTGCTGGAGAAGGAGGCGTAAGCCTGCGGCAACGGTGGGGCGCAGTAGTGCCCCACTCCATCGGTTTGCCATCACCATCGTCCTTCCCTGTCGGCTTGTGTCATAGCCAACAGCCTCAACAAGCTATTGGAGCAGCATCGTGACCAGCGGTATGGTGAGGATCGAGGCGACGGTGGTGACAAACGTCATCTCCGTCATCAGCGACGCACTGCGCCCAAACTTCATGCAAAACATGGTGCCGAAGGAGGCGACGGGCATGGCAATGACCACCGTATTGATCTGATTGACAAGGTCGCTCACGCCACAGGCCTTGAACAGAAAGTACACCGACAGAGGCACGACGAAGAGGCGCAGGAAAGAGGCAACATAGACCTTCACACTGCCCACGACCTCGCGAAGGGGCAGGCGCGCCATAGACGACCCGATGACCATCAGGGCGGCAGGCACAGTAATATTGCCCACCATCGTGACGGGACGGGCTATGAGGTCGGGAGTGTGAACACTGAAGGCTACCAGCAGGGCGGCGGCAAAAGCGGCAATCATAGCCGGGGAGAGCAGCACCTTGGGATTCAGATTTTTCACCCCATACTCACCTTTCACGAGCATCACACCGGCCGTGAAGATGAAGAAGGTATTGGGCATATTCAGCAGGGCGGCATAGAAGACGGCCTTGGGGCCGAAGATGGAGGAGACGATGGGATAGCCGATGAATCCCACATTGGCAAACATCAGCGCAAAGCCGATCATCCCTTGCTCATCACGGTCCTTGGAAACAAACCGCGGCACCCAGAAGCCGAACACCAACAGCACGACGTAGGTGAGGAAACCGACTCCCAACAGGGGCAATATCAACGAGCGGTCGGGCAGCTCCGTCCCCATCACCGACGAGAGAATCAACGCGGGACAGGTGACGTCGATCACGATAGAGGACAATTTCTGATCAAACTTGTCTCCCATATAGCCCAGCTTGCATAGCGCATAGCCGAGCACGACGATGATGAAAAGAATCACCATCACTTCTAAATTTTCCATTAGTTTTTGATTTTAGTTTCCACAACGGCCTTACACCCACCTTTCTTATATGGCGGGGCAGCCTTAAGCAGGGACACTTAACAGACGTTACTTACGACCAGGGCGAAGGGTAAGCTATCCTGAGTATAGCAGACTAATGACTGGAAATAATCTTCTTGCTTTTGCCGTTGGTTAGCGACCGCGAGGAAGTATTACGGTCCGAACCCGATGAGGCGTGATCGGCAGGATGGTAGGTGATGCCCATCGCCTGAAGGCGGTTGACAGCAAACTGGTCTTCCTCGTGGTGTTCTTGCCAGTGCAAGTCCATATCCATTTTATACCAATAGAAGGCCTCTTCTCTGTCAATGTTCTCGTAGTATAGTCCTAAATTGTAGCAAGCGGGGGTGTAGCCATTGTTGGCAGACTTTTTTGCCCAACGGAGATACTCCGCATCGTCCTGCGGCACACTGTATGCACCATACTTATATAGTTGCGACAAGTCGTATTGAGCACCAGGCTCTCCACTGGCAGCAGCCTTCTTGAGCCAAATAGCATATTGGGCGGCATCCTCAGGGGCTCCGTCCCAACCATACTGATAGCAATGTGCCATGTAATACTGCTCTGAGGCATCACCAGCCTCAGCCTTTCTCTGCCTCTCCACATTCTGGCCAAAGCTCCATGCGGGCAGACACAACGCCAGAAGCACCACAAATAGTTTTTTCATCTTCGCCTTTGCTTTCTCCGCAGCCGACAGTCTTTATCTCCTTTTGGGTCCGACGAAGCTCCGCTCACCTGTGCGCTGCGGTTTCACAGGCGCCGAAGTTCGCCACGGCAATGCAAAAGTAGTCTTTTTATTTGACATAGAGGGGAAAAATAGAAAAAACTTCCAAGTTGGCCCACAGATTTTATAACGGTCAAAACATGCCTAAAAAAGCCTATTGGCTTCGTTGGCCAACGAAGTTATATTCATCGGCCTACGAAGTTAACTTCATCAGCCCGCGAAGTTAACTTCATTGGCCTATGAAGTTAACTTCATAAAAAGGGGTGAAAAAGCCACTTGTTCACACCAACCCTGCAACCTTTTTCCCAGACACAAATATATTTACATTCCCCGATTGATTATATCTTCAACTTCATAGTATATTTCTCTACACTTTTGCTCTTGCATTTTATTCTTTACACCAACGGCTACCATATCTTCTATAGAAGGATGTGCCGAGTTGTTTACCGATGTAGCATGCTCACCATTATATCCCTCCGCACAGTGAGTGAGGTCGTATGCGGGAGCCAAATGCCAATGCCATTTGTTGTCCCTGCCTTTAGCAACCATAAAGCTAAAATTCTTGCAATGATCATCTTTATTTTCAGCAATATAATTGAATACCATTCTACGATACATTTGCTCCACATCTTTATAATTTTGTGTGAGATAACCTGTCAGTGCCAACAGATTAACATAGTCAAGCACTGGGTTGCTAAGCGACACGGACAGCAAGCCTCCTGCCGTCGCAGTGTGTACGCGTATTCCATCAGCCGTTATGTCAAAGCGACGAGTTGTGAAATATTTATCATTGACCAGTTTGAAGTCGGGTACGATAATGCCACATCGGCGTGCCTTTTCATTATACTCAAATTCCTGCTTACCCATATCTATAGGATCATAAGTATGGCGAAATTTGATAAGCCAATGTCCCTCTTCGTCAGAAAATATTGCCTTTGGTCTGCATCCACCACTATTACCACTATTGTACAGAAGCAGTCCGGCGTCTGCGTCTTGCTGTTCTCGCAATACCTCAAGGGCTTTTTCTTGCAAGAGTTCGAAGTCTTGTAATTCCGATCCTCTTTCTACAAAAGTCTCAGGCTCATAAGATAGAGCTCCCATACCACCATTTCCCACTAAGCTTAAGCGGTCGAGCGCAGAGAGTTCGAAGTCATTAATGCCTATTTTAAGCAACGCCTTGTGAAGAAGATAGCGGCCATAACCGTCAGGCAAACTGTCCTCAAATATGCCAAAGTTGCCATTGAATGGGTTTGGCCGAGCAACAAAAAGTCCGGAGGTCAACGGCAGCTCCAAGGGAGAGATGCTGAATCCTTCTGTCAACCATTGGCTATCGTATTCGAAGGCGCAACATTTCTTGTCGGCAGTCAATGATAATGTACCGACCTTCTTGTCATGAAACTTAACTTGCAATGCTTCTATTATTTTCATAATCAATGAAAGTAAGCTTTATCTTCTATAGGCTTTTTTCTTGTTCATATTTCGCTTTATCTCTTGCAGTTCTTCCATTGTGCTATACTTTTGCTGAGAGAAGATATGACGGATTTCGGAAGTATATTCTAACGCCATAGCAATACCGATGAGATTTTTGAGCGAGATGAGTCCTTTCTGTTCAAAGCGCACAATATTGCTCACCGCTACTCCCGACTTCTCGGCCACTTGCTCGCGAGTTAGATTCTTCTCTATTCTACGCCGGCGAAAATCAGCAGCTATCTCCTTGGCAATCTCATCTGGATTGTCATGTAGATAGTTGTCTAATATTGCTAATATATTGTTCGTTTCTACCATAACACATAAGTTAGTGATAATATCTTATCGATTGCAAAGTTACGCATTTTTGTTGAAACCACAAAACCATACCATTTTCCTTTCGCAGTAACATACCAAAGCAGTGGCATTACTCTGTTTGATATAGGAAAAACTTTTTCTGAAAAATAATTGCCTCCGATTATTTGCATATATCAAATAATAATCGCAAATTTGCGGTGAAAATACAATCACCGAACAAAAGAAACAAGAAGTATGTCGATATTCAGTCGCCTCTTTGGAAAGAAGAGCAATCTAACCGTGGACTCTGACATCAAGAAGCAAGATGGCAGAGGCAGGAACATTGCCTTCGTCGATACCGAAGTGGGACTGAAAGACCATAAGATACACGACATCGGAGCTTTACGTCATGACGGAGCCACCTTTCACCAAGCATCCCAGACGGCACTGAACAAGTTTCTGCAAGAAGGGAAGGTCGACTATATCTGCGGACATAACCTCATCCACCATGACGCCCACTATCTCCATCTCAACGCCATTCTGATAGACACCCTCTACCTCTCCCCACTCCTCTTCCCCAAGCGTCCTTACCATCATCTGGTGAAGGACGACAAACTGATGAGCGAGCAGATGAACAATCCTGTCAATGACTGCGAGAAAGCCAAGGAACTGTTGATGGACGAGATCGCTGCATGGCATCAATTGTCTGAGAAGAAGAGGAGGATCTTCACCTTGTTGCTCCAGCACGAAGAGGAGTTCTGCGGATTTCTGATGTATGTGGGAGCCTTCGAAACGGATGATGCAGACATAGGAGTTTCGGAATTGATTCTTTCTGAATACAACCATCATATCTGCGCCCATGCCGACATTCCTGCTCTTGCAGCCCAGTCGCCTTGCGGCTTGGCATACGCCCTGGCCCTCATAGGCACAGACGACTACCGATCGTCTACTCCTGGCTGGGTGCTCCACCATTATCCCGAGGTAGAGCATATCATCTTTATGCTCCGCCATACCCATTGTGCCAAGGGCTGCGAGTATTGCGACCGCATGCTCGACATTCACCACAACCTGAAGCAACTCTTTGGCTATGACAGCTTCCGCACCTATGATGGCGAACCGCTACAGGAACAGGCCACGCAAGCGGCAGTGGATGGCAAGTCGCTATTGGCAATATTCCCTACGGGTGGCGGCAAGTCGCTCACCTTCCAGTTGCCTGCCTTGATGGATGGCAGAACCGTACACGGACTCACCGTGGTCATCTCGCCGCTGCAATCGTTGATGAAAGACCAGGTGGATAACTTGGCAGACCGTGGCTTCACCGATGCCGTGACCATCAACGGGCTCCTGGATCCTATCTCTCGCTCCCAGGCTATCGAGCAAGTACGGAGCGGCGATGCCTCCTTATTATATATAGCGCCAGAGATGTTGCGGTCCAAGACCATCGAGCGTATTTTGATGGCCCGGCATGTGGTGAGATTTGTCATAGACGAAGCCCACTGCTTCTCGTCATGGGGACAAGACTTCCGGGTGGACTACCTGTATATCGGCAAGTTTATCAAGGAATATCAGGAGCGCAAATTTGGCAAGGACGCAATGACCCGCAATCATGGGCATAGCCTGATACCCGTATCTTGCTTCACCGCCACTGCAAAACAGAAGGTGGTGCAAGACATCTGCGACTATTTCAAGCAGTGGCTGGGCTGCGACCTACAGCTCTTCGCCTCATCAGCCACTCGTACCAACCTCCACTATTCCGTGATCCACGTAGATTGTGACAGCAGCAAATACAACATCCTACGCTCACTCTTGGAACAGGCAGCTTGCCCTACCATCATCTATGTTTCTCGCACCAAACGAACACGAGATCTCGCCCAAAAGCTAACCCGTGACGGCATACCCGCCCTGCCCTATAATGGAAAGATGGATGCCGACGAGAAGATACACAATCAGGATGCCTTCATGAGCGACAAGGTTGGCGTCATCGTGGCCACCTCCGCCTTCGGTATGGGAGTAGATAAAAGCGACGTGGGGCTGGTTGTCCACTATGACATCTCCGACTCTCTGGAGAACTATATACAGGAGGCTGGACGCGCGGGACGAGACCCACACCTCAGCGCAAAATGCTATGTGCTCTATAGCGACGAGGACTTAGACAAGCACTTTATCCTGCTCAACCAGACAAAGTTGAGCATCAGCGAGATACAACAGGTATGGAAAGCCGTCAAAGACTTTACCAAGTTGCGTCCCAACGTCAGTTGTTCTGCCCTGGAGATAGCCCGACAAGCTGGTTGGGACGACTCGGTATCCGACATAGAAACCCGTGTGCGCACCGCCCTATCGGCTCTCGAACAGAGCGGATACATAGAGCGTGGCAACAACGTTCCGCACGTTTATGCCACAGGTATCACTGTCAAGAACATGGACGAGGCAAGACTGCGTCTCGCCGAATCCCCCCTATTCTCTGAGGAGGAGATGCAGAATGCCATACGCATCATCAAGTCGCTCATCACGCAAAAGTATATAGCCAAGGCACAAGATAGCGAGGCGGAATCCCGCATCGATTACCTCGCCGACATCCTCGGTCTCAGCAAGCGAGACGTCATCTCTTCCGTTGACCGCATGCGCCAGGAAGGCATTCTTGCAAACACACGCGACATCTCAGCCTATCTGCAGGACGTCAGCGACAAGCAGCGCAAGCCTCAGCAGATGCTGGAGAAGTTCGCCAAACTGGAAAGGTACATACTGGAGCATATTCCAGACGAATCGCTGCATATCACATACAAGCAACTCAACAACAATGCCGTAAACGATGGCATCAGCACTTCCACGGAAAAACAAATACGCACACTGCTATACTTCTTGGTAGTGAAGGGGTATGCCCACAAGAAGGAAGACGGCGCTCGCAGCCTCATCGTAACAAGAGAAAAGGACTTAGAGACCATGATCAAGCGATTTGAAAGACGAGTAGAGGTATGCCGATTCATTATCGAAAGACTATATAGCCTTGCTGAAGAAAACAAGAAAACTGTAGAGAGCATTCGCAGTTCTTCTGAAGAAAAGGGGGAGACCAAAGAAAACGCTTTAGGAAAAGCCTCAGGCGCAACAGAGAAATCCAAGGCGAAGCCTCTACAGTTTTCGGTCGTCGAACTTCTGAACGATCTGAAGTCCAGCAAGCAGTCGCTCTTCTCCAACTTCTCTTCCTTGCAGTTGGAGGACGTGGAGGAAGCCTTGCTCTATCTCTCCAAGATAGGAGCTATGAAGCTGGAGGGAGGATTCCTGGTACTCTACAATGCGATGGCGATTCGCCGCATCAAGGAGTCGCGCCTGCGCTACAAGCAGGAAGACTATCGGATGCTCAATGAATTCTACAAGCAGAAGATTCAGCAGATTCACATCGTGGGCGAATATGCCAACCTGATGGTAAGCGATTATAACGCGGCCTTGCAATATGTGCAGGATTACTTTCAGATGGACTACCAACGTTTCATCACAAAGTACTTCAAGGGCAAGCGAGAGGCAGAGATAGAGCGCAACGTAACGCCTTCGAAGTATAAGCAACTCTTCGGAACGCTCTCCAAGCGACAGAAAGAAATCATCGATGACCACGAGTCCCACTGCATCGTAGTCGCTGCCGGCCCTGGCAGCGGCAAGACTCGTGTGCTCGTACATAAGCTTGCCTCGCTCCTGCTGTTGGAAGACGTAAAGCATGAACAGCTCCTGATGCTCACTTTTTCGCGGGCAGCCGCTACCGAATTCAAGCAACGGCTGATGCAACTCATCGGCAATGCCGCACATTTTGTAGAGATCAAGACCTTCCATTCTTATTGTTTCGACCTGATGGGCAGGGTGGGCAATCTGAGTGAGGCAGGAGATGTGGTGAAGCAAGCTGCCGAAATGATCAACAACGGCGAAGTGGAACCCAATCGCATCAGCAAGACCGTGCTCGTCATCGACGAAGCGCAAGACATGGGCAAGGATGACTATGCCCTTGTCAATGCTCTGATGAAAGCCAACGAAGAAATGAGAGTGATAGCCGTAGGCGATGATGACCAGAACATCTACGAGTTCAGAGGTTCCAACTCGCAGTATCTCTATGAATTGACCCGGACAGAGCACAGCCGTTTCATCGAGATGACCGAGAACTATCGCAGTCTTCGACATATCGTAGATGCTGCCAACGACTTTGCCCGCAACATTCGACAGCGCATGAAGTCAGACCCTATCATCTCCATGAGTCAAGAAGATGGAGAGGTAAGGATCGTGAAGCACCCATACCAGATTCAGGAGAAAAGGGTTTATATGTACCAGCCTATCCTTGAAGAAGTGATGCGACTGCTTGGAAACAACACGCCAAAAGGACTCAATGAATCTTCCGACAAAAAGAGCGAAACCATCAGTATTCTCACACAGACCAACGAAGAGGCTGTCATCATGCTCGCGCTTCTTCATAGCCATGGCCTCAAGGCCAAGCTGGTACAATCAATGGACGGCTTGCGCTTTTGGAATCTGGCAGAGGTAAGATACTTTTTGAAGAAGATAGACCAGGGCTTCAAGGAGACGAAATCTCCTATCATCTCCGATGAGATTTGGGATGCTGCCAAGCAACAGACATTTCAAAAGTATGCCAATAGCCAGGCATTGCCCTACCTGCACCGCAGCCTTCAGATATTTGAGCAAACCAATCGTGCCAAATACTATAGCGACCTGAGGGAGTTTATGTTTGAATCGTCAGTGGAGGACTTCTGTGAGATCTCGAAGTCAGACATCGTGGTCAGCACCATCCACAAGGCCAAAGGCCATGAGTTTGACCATGTCCTAATGCTCGTCACCCATCCCGAGCATCCTACCGACGAGAAACTGCGCCAATACTATGTGGGCATAACTCGTGCCAAGCATACGCTTGCCATCCACACCAATAGCAATCTCTTCGACACGCTTCATTCTGCCCTGCATCTCCATGATGCCCAAGGCTACGATGAGCCCAACGAAATAATGCTCCAACTCTCCCACAGGGATATTAACTTAGGCTTCTCCAAGCCTCACAAGAAGGCTATCCTTTCCCTGAGAAGTGGTATGCCATTAAGCTACCACGACCATTACTTCTACATCCCATCAACAAGTATAGACATAGCCCAGCTCTCCATCAAGATGACGGAGAAATTAGCCAAATGGGAGTCGAAAGGCTACAAGGTCACTGCCGCCCGAATCCGCTTCATCGTGGCATGGAAGCCAAAGGATGCACCAAGGGACGAGAAGGAATCCGCCATCGTGCTCGCTGATTTGGTGATGAAAAGAAGCAGATAAGCTAGCAAAAGAACTACCACCAAACGCTATCTATCCTTTCTTTTTATACACAAAAGTGTAATGCTTCAGTCATTCGCCTCGGAAATACACTTTTGTGTCAAAGGCTTTTTTCATTCATATTATACTTTTGCTGCAGAGAAATAATTGAAGCAAACAAAAAAGTAGCAATATGATTGGAAAAGTAATTTTTACCACGGCGCTGTGCCTTTCGGCTATGACGCAGATGATGGCGCAGAATATCACCGGCAAGGTAGTGGATACCAAGGGAGAACCTTTGGCGTTTGCCAATGTAGTATTATTGAATAGAACAGACTCGGCTTTCGTCAAGGGCGCGGTGAGTGGAGAGGATGGCAGCTTTGTCATCGACTCTTCCTGCAACGGCGGAATCATCAAGGTGACATCTGTAGGCTACAAGACCGTCTGCAAGGATTGCGAGGGCGAGAATGTGGGCATTATCAAGATGGAAGAAGACAGTAAGATGCTCGGCGAAGTAGTCGTGAAATCATCCCTGCCTAAGACTGTCTTGAAGAATGGCGGAATGACAACAACCGTTGCCGGATCCGTACTTGAGAAGGCAGGAACAATGGAGCACCTGCTTGACCGCATACCTAAAGTGTCTGCCCAGAATGGCAGCATCAAGGTCTTTGGACGTGGTGAGCCTGTTATCTATATCAATGGACGACAGATGAGAGACCGAAGCGAACTCGACCGTTTGCAGTCCGATAACATCAAGTCGGTGGAAGTCATCACTAACCCTGGTGCCCGTTACGCAGCCAGCACCAGGGCGGTCATCCGTATCACAACGAAGAAGATACAAGGCGAGGGCTTCGGATTTGATGCCTCAACCACAGGTGAATATGATGAGAAGAAAAACTTCAGTGGATACAGCAAATTGGATATGAGCTATCGCAAGAATGGCTTAGAGCTGGGCGCATACGCCTTTGGAGCAAAGCAATACCAGCCAAACAATCAAGACTTACAGCAGAAGACTTATCTTGACAAGACCTGGAACCAGAAGAGTGAAAACAGACAAGTAAGTATAGTAGAAGCCATGAACTTCCGCCTGGATGCCAGCTACCAGTTGGATGCCAACAACTCTATAGGTGCCAACTTTGGCTTTTTGAGAAATCCGAAACAGACCTGCGAAGCCAATATGACTACTGCTATATGGCAAGACGACGAGCAGATAGAAAACTCTGACAGCCACGGTAGTTTCTTCGAGCAGAAGAGTACTCTTTCAAGCAATGTTTACTATGTAGGAAAGATTGGCAAACTCGGCATCGACTTCAATACCGACTGGCTTTGGTCGAAGAATAACGAGGACGTTGTTACAAAAGAGCAATATCAGGAAGTGGGGATGGACGCGCAGAGCCAGACGGTTCATAGCCTTACTGACAAGAAATATCGTTTGTTGGCTTCCAAGTTGGTGCTTTTCTATCCTTTGTTGGGTGGTGAGTTATCTTTGGGTGGTGAATATTCCAACACGCATCGCACATCCAAGTATAAGGTTGTGCCAACCAACTTCGTGTCGGATGATGACAGCCGTATAACAGAAAGCATGGCATCTTCATTCTTGGCATATTCAAGGGATTTCGGAAACGTGAGCATGGAAGCAGGACTGAGATACGAATACATCGACTTCAACTACTATGAATATGGCAAGTATGTGCCAGGGCAAAGCAAGTCGTACGGCAATTGGTTCCCATCCATCAGTTTGTCGATGCCTGTAGGCAAGGTACAGATGCAGCTGAGCTATGCTACCGATATCGACCGCCCTTCCTATAATTACTTGCGCAGCGGCATACAGTATGACAACCGCTACACGTATGAAACAGGAAATCCATTCTTAGTGTCAGAGATAAGCAAAAACCTCAACTACGAGTTGGCTTACAAGTGGTTGACTTTCGACATGACCTACAGCCATACTTCGCATACGATGATGTCGAATGTGGAGACTTATAAAGACAATCCTGCAATAGGACTACTTAAACCTGTGAATGGAAAGGCATATAATCATGTAGAAGCTTCCGTCAACTTGCGACCTTCGTTTGGCATTTGGTATCCTTCATTTACGGCATCTGTGGCAAAGCAGTGGCTTGATATGGATGCACATAATGGCAAAATATCCAACAAACCTATGGCAGTATTCAACTTTAACAACACCTTCAACACCAAGTTGGCAATGTTAACGTGGATGATGTCGTATATCACAAAAGGATATGAGAGAAATATATATTTGTATAAACCAAGATTTTGTACCAATGTATCTGTATATAAGGCTTTCTTGAAGGATCGTTTGTCGTTCCAGCTCTTTATCTATGATTTGTTTGGGACAGACGATATCCACATGAGTGCTCATTATGGCAAAATGAAGGAAATGATTGTTGATATACAGTCAACAACCAAAGTGTCGCTTACTGTACGGTATAAGTTCAACACAACAAGAAGCAAGTATAAGGGTACGGGTGCAGGAAAAAGTCAGAAGAACAGAATGTAATCTGTCTGCAGCATCCGGTAATGGTGTAATGATAATAAATCTCTCTATAAATGAACAATCCAATAAAATTGTTGATTAGTGGCGCAGACATGGGAGGCTTGATTGCCTCCTGTGCCTTGCGCCATGACTTCCATGAAAGCTCTCGGCAGGAAGATAGATTTCATATCTATCGCATAGAAAAGGATACGCTGACGGTGGAAGATGTGGCTGCATGCGACTTGTCGGGCATCCGGTATGCGGTGAATGCAACCTTGCATGACAACGAAGCCTCTTTTGCTTTCGATGAGAAATGTAAGGAGCAGGGCATCACCGTTATCCATGCCGTCAATCTTGGCAAGGCAGCCTTTCTCGCTGTAGAGAAACCGAAAGGCTATCCATTCAGCGAAGTAGTGAAAAAAGGTTCGGATGATTTCCATTGCTCACTGGGCAAGTATATCTCGCAGTACGGTATGTTCTGGCAGATGCCTGTGCCTTGGGTGGATGAAGCCATCAGACACTATTCCAATGAGTCTTTCCCGCAACTGGGCATCGGGGCATACATAGCCGCCGGCTATTGTGCCAACATCCTCGTAAACCTTGCGGAAAGCAAGGAGGTGAAATACTTCCCGAAGTTCTATCTCTCGCCATTGCTGGAAGAGATATGATTGCTATTATATCATCTGATAGTTCGTGGCATGAAACAGCGCTTCGGCAATGTTCTTCACGCCCATCTTGGCGAAAAGGTTGCGCTTGCAAGCCTTTATCGTATCCACCGACTTGCATAGTCGGTCGGCAATATCATTCATCGTGTAACCTTGGGCAGACAATCTCAAAACATCTCTCTCAGTCTCGCTCAAGGTTATGCCTTCTTTCTTTTCCCACTTATGGCGCAATGTGGAATATTCAAAATAGCTACGCTCACCATTCTTCTGCATGATGATGTGTCCCGGTTCATCGGTTGCTGCCAATGATACGGTGCAGAGGGCAAGCCAGACTCTTCCATCATCAGAAAGAAGTATCGGAGTGAGGTGATGATGAATCAATCGGCTATGTCTGCCATTGGTAAGATGAAAGTCGTACGAGATGGTATAGTCCAGTCGGTCGCCCACAGGCAATTCGTTGAAAAGATCAAACCCCTTCTTGTTCACTTCGAGCAACATTTGCAGGTCGGCATCCGGAACATGGTCTATATACATCTGATAACCGGCCTCCATCAACTGCTCCGGTTCCAATCCGCAGAGATAAGCGAGGTTGTCTGATGCATAGATGAAGTCCTGATGAAAATAGTCGATGATATAGACGCACTGGTAGGTGCTGCGGGCAAAAGCCTTTGCCGCATTCACCAACAATTCTATCTTGTCATAATCTTCCTTGCTGATATATTCCACCTTATTGGAATGGAGGAAGAATTTTTCTGTTTCTTTATTCATAAGCTATACAGAATAGTATCCTTTCAGCTTGCAAGCGAACCCCACATGCTCATTTACCTGCAAAAGTACTGTATTTTCCGCAATTATAGCCCTACGACATGGTTTTTATTACACATCATTATATTCATGCTCTTCCCCATCATTATGCCGAAAAAGAAAAAAGCAGCTACGATTTGTCGTAACTGCCTTGCTCAATGTGGACCAGCTAGGGCTTGAACCTAGGACCTCCAGATTATGAGTCTGTTGCTCTAACCAACTGAGCTACAAGTCCAATGAATCAAAGATGATTCGTGTGTGCAAAATTACAAACTTTTTTTGAGATTTCCAAATGTATCGCAGATTTTTTAGAATACGGGACATTACTTTTGCTGCAGGCGCGTCGGATACACACGGAAAAGATGAAACCGCAAGACCCGAAAAGATAGGAAGCAGGTCGTCTGGGTATTGAAGGAAAAAGCCGCAAGCGAGGCATAGTTCCTGCTTGCGGCTTGATGGTTATTACTCAGTTCCCTTTACCAAGGGAATAGTAGTCTTACTCGGCGGGAGTCGGCGTCTCCACAGAGGCCTCGTCCTGTTTCATTTCCTGGCTGGCGAAGTCGATGACGTTCTTGCGATTGGCAACGATGCGGTCATGCTCCTCCTGAGATCCAACGATGAGCTTCTGCCACTGTCTCAAGCCCGTACCAGCCGGGATGAGGTGTCCACAGATGACATTCTCCTTCATACCCTCAAGGAGGTCGGACTTACCACGGATAGCAGCCTCGTTGAGCACCTTCGTCGTCTCCTGGAAGGAAGCGGCACTCATGAAGCTCTTCGTACCAAGGGCAGCACGGGTGATACCCTGGAGAACCTGCGTGGCCGTAGCAGAGCGCGTGTCGCGGACCTGTACCTGACGGAGGTCACGACGCTTCAGCATACTGTTCTCGTCGCGCAACTTGCGCACGGTGATGATCTGACCTACATAGAGCGATTCGGAGTCACCCTTGTCAGTGACCACCTTCTTGCCCCAGATACGGTCGTTCTCAGCAGCAAAGTCGAGCTTGTCCACCAAATCCAACTCCAGGAAGGTGGTGTCGCCCGGATCGTTGATCTGTACCTTGCGCATCATCTGGCGAACGATGATCTCGAAGTGCTTGTCATTGATCTTCACACCCTGCAGACGGTACACATCCTGTACCTCGTTGACGATATATTCCTGGACAGCCGTGAGACCCTTGATGGCAAGGATATCGGCCGGCGTGATGACACCGTCAGAAAGTGGCGTGCCAGCACGCACAGCATCATGCTCCTGGACAAGGATCTGCTTGGAAAGGCTGACGAGGTACTTGCGCTGCTCGCCCGTCTTCGACGTGACAATAATCTCGCGATTACCACGCTTCACCTTGCCCAACTCGACCTCGCCATCGATTTCGCTGACGACAGCAGGGTTGGACGGGTTGCGAGCCTCGAAAAGCTCCGTGACACGAGGCAGACCACCAGTGATATCACCAGCACCACCCACAGAACGCGGAATCTTGACCAACGTCTGACCCGTGGTGATGAGCGTACCCTCGGTGAGGGTCGTCTCCAAGTGACCACCCACAGGGAGGTTGTAAGATCCCAGGATATCGTTGGCGGCATAGTGACCATCGGCCTGCTTCTCAGCGTCCTCAGCCACAATATCGACCGTCGGTATGCGGTTCTTGTCCTTAGACTCGGTGATGATGCGCTCCATAAGACCCGTAGCTTCATCGGTCTCGGTACGGTAGGTGATGCCATCAACAACATCGCGCAGATGGATCTTACCCTTATACTCGCTGACGATGACCGCGTTGAACGGATCCCACTTACAGATCAAATCGCCCTTCTTCACCTTGTCGCTCTGCTTGAAGTAGAGCGTGGCACCATAGGGGACATTCTCCGTCGAGAGCACGATGTTCGTATTGACATCGACAAAGCGGACCTCGCTCAGACGGCTGACGACCATGCGGCAAGCCTTCTCCTCATCATCAATGAAGGGAACAGTACGCAACTCGTCAAACTCCAGCTTGCAATCGTTCTTGGCTACAATCTTCGCATTGGCAGCGGCGTTACCAGCCACACCACCGGCGTGGAATGTACGGAGCGTAAGCTGGGTACCCGGCTCACCAATAGCCTGGGCGGCAATCACACCGACAGCCTCGCCCAACTGCACCATACGGGCGGTAGCAAGGTTGCGGCCATAACACTTCATACAGACACCCTTCTGGCTCTCACAAGTGAGCACTGAGCGGATCTCGACCATCTCAATGGGAGATTCCTCGATGGCGCGCGCCTTGTCCTCTGTGATCTCCTCGCCAGCAGCCACGATGACCTCGTTGGTACTGGGATGAATCACGTCGTGGACGGAGACACGACCCAGGATGCGCTCGGAGAGAGAAGAGATGACCTCATCACCGTTCTTCAAAGCACGACACTCCAGACCACGCAATGTGCCACAGTCCTCCTCGGTGATGATCACGTCGTGAGAGACATCGACCAGACGACGGGTGAGGTATCCAGCATCGGCTGTCTTCATAGCCGTATCAGCCAGACCCTTACGGGCACCATGGGATGCGATAAAGTATTCGAGCACGCTCATACCCTCCTTGAAGTTGGAGAGGATAGGATTCTCGATAATCTGTGCGCCCTCGGCACCAGCCTTCTGAGGCTTGGCCATCAGACCACGCATACCAGCGAGCTGGGCAATCTGGTCGGCAGAACCACGGGCTCCGGAGTCGAGCATCATATAGACGGCATTGAATCCCTGGTCAGCCTCGGTCATGTGCTTCATCACAGACTGCTTGAGGTTGTTGTTGACGTGGGTCCAAGCATCAATCACCTGGTTGTAGCGCTCCTTGTCAGTGATGAAACCCATACCGTAGTTGGCACGCACCTGATCGACCTCATCCTGACCCTTCTGTACGATCGCTTCCTTCTCATCAGGCACGATAATGTCGTCGAGGTTGAAGGAGAGACCCGCGAGGTAAGCCATACGATAACCGAGGTTCTTGATACCATCAAGGAACTCGCAGGCACGGGCCATACCGACAGCTTTGATAACGTCGGCGATCAAGCCGCGGAGACTCTTCTTGGAGATGATACCATTGAAATAGCCGATCTCATCCGGCACGATCTGGTTGACGATGATACGACCCACGGAGGTCTCTACCATGCGGTCGGTGAGCACACCATCGACAAGGTCCTTCACGCGGACGTTCACCTTGGCATGGAGATCGCACTTGCCCTCGTTACGGGCAATGAGGGCCTCCTCAGGACCATAGAAGGTGAGTCCTTCGCCGAGTGCACCCGGACGCAGTTTCGTGATATAATAGAGACCGAGCACCATATCCTGCGAAGGCACGGTGATAGGAGCACCATTGGCCGGGTTGAGGATGTTGTGGCTCTGGAGCATCAACATCTGTGCCTCCAGGACAGCCTCGTTGCTCAAAGGCAAGTGGACAGCCATCTGGTCGCCATCGAAGTCAGCATTGAAAGCCGTACAAGCCAGCGGGTGGAGCTGGATAGCCTTACCCTCGATGAGCGTCGGCTGGAAAGCCTGGATACCAAGACGGTGGAGCGTCGGTGCACGGTTGAGGAGCACAGGGTGGCCCTTCATCACGTTCTCGAGGATGTCCCAGATGACAGACTCGCGGCGATCCACAATCTTCTTCGCGCTCTTCACCGTCTTGACGATTCCGCGCTCAATGAGCTTGCGGATGATAAACGGCTTGTAGAGCTCGGCAGCCATCAGGGTCGGCAGACCACACTCTCCCATCTTCAACTCCGGACCGACGACGATCACCGAACGGGCAGAATAGTCCACACGCTTACCGAGCAAGTTCTGACGGAAACGACCCTGCTTACCCTTCAGCGAGTCGGAAAGCGACTTCAGCGGACGATTGCTCTCACTCTTGACGGCAGACGACTTACGGGAGTTGTCAAACAAGGAGTCAACAGCCTCCTGCAGCATACGCTTCTCGTTGCGGAGGATCACCTCAGGGGCCTTGATCTCCATCAGTCGCTTCAAACGGTTGTTGCGGATGATGACACGACGATAGAGGTCGTTGAGGTCGGATGTGGCAAAACGACCACCATCAAGGGGAACAAGCGGGCGCAGGTCGGGAGGCGTGACAGGGACGATCTTCATGATCATCCACTCCGGACGGTTGATGCCCTTCGACTGATTGAAAGCATTGACAACCTGCAGACGCTTCAAAGCCTCCGTCTTGCGCTGCTGGCTAGAGTCGTTGGCAGCACGCTCACGCAACTCACCAGCAAGGAGGTCAAGACCCGTCACACCATTGACATCCTCACGAGACAGCTCGCAGAGGAGATCGTAGATAGCCTCCGCACCCATCTTGGCGATAAACTTCTTGGGGTCATCGTCGGGCAGGAGCTCATTGGTCTCGGGCAACTTGTTGTCAACTATATTGATGTACTCATCCTCGCTGAGCAAGTCGAGTTTCGTGGAACCGTTAAGCGGTTCGTCGTTGGCATCCTTCATGCCCTCGACCACACCCGGCTGGATGACGATATACTTCTCGTAGTAGATGACCTGCTCCAGTTTTTTGGTAGGCAGACCCAACAGATAACCGATCTTGTTGGGAAGGCTGCGGAAATACCAAATATGGGCTACGGGCACGACCAACTCAATATGGCCGGCGCGCTCACGACGCACCTTCTTCTCCGTCACCTCGACACCACAACGGTCGCAGACGATTCCTTTATAACGGATACGCTTGTACTTGCCACAGGCACACTCATAGTCCTTCGTCGGACCGAAGATGCGCTCGCAGAACAGACCGTCGCGCTCGGGCTTATATGTACGGTAGTTGATGGTCTCCGGCTTCGTCACCTCACCATAGGAGTTTTCCAAAATCTCCTCAGGAGAAGCGAGGCCGATGGTAATCTTCGAGAAATTACTCTTAACTTTATTGTCTCTTTTAAAAGCCATGTTCTACTTTCTGTATTTGGGGTGTACTTTAATCCAGTTTGATGCTCAGTCCAAGGCCGCGAAGCTCATGGAGCAGGACGTTGAGCGACTCGGGGATACCCGGCGTAGGCATCGGATCGCCCTTGACGATGGCCTCATAGGCCTTGGAACGTCCCACGACGTCATCAGACTTGACGGTAAGAATCTCTTGCAGCACATGGGATGCGCCAAAGGCCTCGATGGCCCAGACCTCCATCTCTCCGAAGCGCTGTCCACCAAATTGAGCCTTACCACCGAGCGGCTGCTGGGTAATCATACTGTACGGACCAATGGAGCGGGCGTGCATCTTGTCCTCGACCATGTGGCCGAGCTTCAAGAAGTAAGTGATGCCCACCGTGGCCGGCTGGTCGAAGCGCTCACCCGTCTCGCCATCGTAGATATAGGTGGAGCAGAGGTTGGGGAGCCCGGCCTTGTCGGTCCACTCCTTCAAGTCATCCAGCTTGGCACCGTCGAAGATCGGGGTGGCAAACTTCACGCCCAGGCGCTTTCCTGCGGCACCGAGGATAGCCTCGAAGATCTGTCCGAGGTTCATACGCGAAGGCACACCCATCGGGTTGAGCACCAAGTCCACGGGACGACCATCCTCGAGGAACGGCATGTCCTCCATGCGCACGACCTTGGAGACGATACCCTTATTACCGTGACGACCGGCGAGCTTATCACCGACCTGGATCTTACGCTTCTTGGCAATATATACCTTGGCGGTCTGGAGCACACCTGAGGGCAGCTCGTCGCCAATGGTGATGGCAAACTTGCGACGCTTCATCTCTGCGTCGAGTTGCTTGTACTTACGGATATAGTTCATGATGAGGCGCTGGATGAGCGAGTTGGTGTGCTCGTCGTCCGTCCATCCGCTACTCTGGATGCCCTCATAGTCGAGGTTCTTCAGCGCAGCCATCGTAAACTTGTTGCCCTTGGTGATGATCTCGGCATTGGAATAGTCCTTTACGCCCTGGCTAACCATGTCCTCAGTCAGCTCCAGCAACTTCTCCACGAGAATATCCTTCAGGTCCTCGTTCTTGGCCTCATACTCCTCGTCGATCTTCAGCAGTGTCTGGCGATCCAGGCGCTTGCTCTCCGTCGTCTTAGTTGCACGAGAGAAGAGTTTCTTGTCGATGACGACACCACTGAGCGACGGATTGGCCTTCAATGAAGTATCCTTGACGTCACCGGCCTTGTCGCCAAAGATGGCGCGGAGCAACTTCTCCTCCGGCGACGGGTCGCTCTCACCCTTCGGGGAGATCTTACCGATCATGATGTCACCAGGCTCCACACGAGCACCGACGCGGATCACACCATTCTCATCGAGGTCCTTGGTAGCCTCTTCGCTGACATTGGGGATATCATTGGTAAACTCCTCCACACCGCGCTTCGTGTCGCGGACTTCCAAAGAATACTCATCGACATGGACAGAGGTGAGCACGTCGTCGCGCACCATACGCTCTGAGATAACGACGGCATCCTCGTAGTTGTAACCCTTCCAAGGCATGTAGGCGACCAGGAGGTTACGACCCAATGCGAGCTCACCATTCTCAGTGGCGTAGCCCTCGGTGAGGATGTCTCCCTTCTTCACGCGCTGTCCCTTGTTGCAGATAGGACGAAGGTCGATGACCATGTTCTGGTTCGTGCGGCGGAACTTCGGAATGCGGTACTCCTTCAGTGCCGGTTCGAAGCTGACGAACTCATCATCCTCGGAGCGGTCGTAGAGGATACGAATGGTCGTGGCATCGACATACTCGATGACACCCTCGCCCTCGGCGGTGATCATCGTGCGAGAATCTTCGCAGACCTGCTTCTCCAGACCAGTACCGACAATCGGCGCATCGTTGTGCAGCAATGGCACGGCCTGGCGCATCATGTTACATCCCATCAGTGCACGGTGACCGTCATCATGCTCCAAGAAGGGGATAAGACCTGCCGAGACAGAAGCGATCTGCTGCGGAGCAACGTCCATGAGTGACACCTGATCAGGCGTGACGACAGGATAGTCGGCATCCTGACGACACTTCACGTAGTCGCGGATAAAACTGCCATCCTCCTTGAGCGGGGCATTGCCCTGACCGATGATTTTCTCCTCCTCCTCCTCAGCGGTGAGATAGACCACGTGGTCGTTGTCCATATCAACCTTGCTATCGACAACGCTGCGATACGGCGTGACGATGAAGCCCAGGTCATTGATCTTGGCATAGAGACAGAGCGAGGAAATCAGACCGATGTTCGGGCCTTCAGGAGACTCGATTGGGCAAAGGCGACCATAGTGGGTATAGTGAACGTCACGGACCTCGAAACCTGCACGCTCACGGGAGAGACCGCCAGGACCCAGTGCGGAGAGACGGCGCTTGTGCGTCACTTCGGCAAGGGGGTTGGTCTGGTCCATAAACTGGCTCAGCGGATTCGTACCGAAGAACGAGTTGATGACAGAAGAGATGGTCTTGGCGTTGATGAGGTCCGTCGGCTGGAACACCTCGTTGTCGCGAACGTTCATGCGCTCACGGATGGTACGGGCCATACGAGCCAAACCGATAGAGAACTGGTTGGCAAGTTGCTCTCCCACCGTACGGACACGGCGGTTGGAAAGGTGGTCGATATCATCCACAGTCGCATTGGAGTTGATCAACTTGATGAGATACTTGATGATCTCAATGATATCCTCCTTCGTCAGGACGCGAACATCAGAATCGGTGGTCAGGCCAAGCTTCTTGTTGATACGATAGCGGCCTACCTCGCCCAAGTCATAACGCTTGTCAGAGAAGAAAAGGTTCTGGAATACCTCACGCGCACTGGCATCGTCGGCAGCATCGGCATTGCGAAGCTGACGATAGATGTAGTTGACGGCCTCGATCTCAGAGTGGCTCGGGTCCTTCTGCAAGGTATTGAAGATGATGGAATACTTATTGGCCATCTCCTCGTCCTTATGAAGCAGGATGGAAGACACACCACTCTCGAGAATGGCGTCAATATTGTCGGCAGTCAACTCAGTCTCACGTTCGACAACGATCTCGTTGCGCTCGATGGAAACAACCTCACCCGTATCCTCGTCGGCGAAATCCTCATTCCACGTCTTCATGACATTACCAGCCAACTTGCGGCCAATGGCATCCTTCAAATTCTTCTTAGTGACCTTCACGTCCTCGCAGAGGTCGAAGATCTGGAGAATGTCCTTATCAGTCTCATAACCGATAGCACGAAGCATCGTCGTGACGGGCAACTTCTTCTTACGGTCGATGTAAGCAAACATCACGTTGTTGATATCCGTAGAGAACTCGATCCAAGAACCCTTGAAAGGAATGATACGTGCGCTATAAAGCATCGTACCATTGGCATGCTGGCCCTGGCCGAAGAACACACCCGGGGAACGATGGAGCTGGGAGACGACCACACGCTCGGCACCATTGATGACAAACGTACCGTTGGCCGTCATATAGGGAATCGTACCCAGGAATACATCCTGGATAAAAGTGCCAAAGTCCTCGTGATCGGGATCCGTACAATAAAGTTTCATTTTGGCCTTCAAGGGCACACTATAGGTAAGTCCCCTCTCCAGGCACTCAGCGATGGTATAACGCGGTGGGTCTATGAAATAATCGAGAAACTCAAGGACGAAGTTGTTGCGCGTGTCCGTGATAGGGAAGTTTTCCGCGAACACCTTATAAAGTCCATCATTCTTACGCTCCTCGGGCGGTGTGTCCAGTTGCAAGAAGTCTGAGAACGACTTCAGCTGCACGTCAAGGAAATCGGGGTAAGGATAGGGATTCTTGACAGAGGCAAAGTTGACACGATTATTGATGATCTTTGTTGCCATATAATGTTTGAAATCTTATTGAATACGTCACAAGGACAATGATTGAGCAGACGCCCAAAAATATAGAAAGACATAAAATGGTTAGGACTCACCGACTGGGCAAATCCTAACCATTATAGCTTTTTCCAGAAAATCTGGAAATGAATTAGCAAATATTACTTGAGCTCAACCTTAGCGCCCTCAGCCTCGATAGCCTTCTTCAGGTTCTCAGCCTCGTCCTTTGACAAGCCCTCCTTCAGGGTAGAAGGAGCACCGTCAACGAGATCCTTAGCCTCCTTCAGGCCAAGACCACAAGCCTCCTTAACGGCCTTGACGACCTTCAGCTTGTTAGCGCCGACCTCGGCGAGAACTACGTTGAACTCAGACTTCTCCTCCTCAGCGGGAGCAGCACCAGCGGCGGCGGGACCAGCAACAGCAACAGCTGCAGCAGCCGGCTCAATTCCGTACTCGTCCTTCAGGACAGTTGCCAACTCGTTTACTTCTTTCACAGTGAGGTTTACCAACTCCTCTGCAATAGCTTTGATATCTGCCATTTTATTTTAATTTTTATTTTTTCTTAATTTATGAAAATGTTTTGACTTTAAATCGGTCTTTTCTTGTTATTAAAACCGTGATTACTCAGGACGCTCGCCTAAAGTCTTCAGCACACCATGGATGGTGTTTGCACCTGATTGGAGAGCAGAGACAACATTCTTCGCCGGAGACTGCAGCAGAGCCACAACATCGGCGATAAGCTCGTTCTTGCTCTTGAGAGCTGCCAGCTCATCGAGTTTGTCAGCACCTACGAAGATGCTCTCCTCGGCGTAAGCAGCCTTCAATGCAGGGATACCCTGCTTCGTGTAGTCCTTCAGCAGCTTGGCTGGCGTGTTGGCAACTTCCGAGAAAAGGACAGCCGTATTGCCAGTAAGTGCAGAATAGAGACCTTCGTAATCAACCTCTGATGCCTCGAAAGCCTTGTGGAGAAGCGTGTTCTTCACAACGACCATCTTGATCTCGCTCTTGAAGCACTTGCGACGAAGATTGCTCGTGTCCTCAGCATTCAGACCCGTCACATCGACGAGGTAGAAATGAGGATACTGCTTCAGCTTCTCGCCAAGCTCGGTGATGATAGTATCTTTTACTTCTTTCTTCATTGTTTCTTGCTTTTAGCGTTACTCTGCCTGCTTCGTGTCGATTCTGACACCCGGGCTCATGGTGGAAGACATAAAGATACTCTTGATGTAAGTGCCCTTTGCAGCAGCCGGCTTCAGCTTGACAACCGTTGAGAGGAACTCACGAGCATTGCCAGCAATCTGATCTGCAGACATGCTTGCCTTACCGATGGAAGTATGAATGATACCAGCCTTATCGACCTTGAAATCAATCTTACCCTGCTTGACCTCCTTGACGGCGGTAGCAACATCCATGGTAACTGTACCACTCTTGGGGTTAGGCATCAAACCACGGGGACCGAGGACGCGGCCCAAAGGACCAACCTTACCCATGCAGGAAGGCATCGTGATGATCACATCGACATCCGTCCATCCACCCTTGATTTTCTCAATATACTCATCGAGACCTACATAATCAGCACCAGCCTCCTTTGCAGCTGCCTCCTGTTCGGGGGTGCAAAGACAAAGCACGCGCGTCACCTTTCCAGTACCATAGGGAAGCGAAACTACACCGCGTACCATCTGGTTGGCCTTGCGAGGATCTACGCCGAGACGTACATCAATGTCGAGGGAAGCATCAAACTTGACCTTGGTCATATCCTTGATCAGCTGAGCTGCCTCATCCAAAGTGTATGCCTTCCCTGCTTCAATCTTGTCGGCCACTGATTTTTGATACTTTGTCAGTTTACTCATCTTAATTGAAGTTTATTATTTATTCTCCAGGGAAGTCCCCTTTTACAGTGATACCCATACTGCGAGCAGTACCAGCAATCAGACGCATAGCTGACTCGATGGTAAAGCAATTCAGGTCGGGCATCTTATCCTCAGCAATGGCGCGAACCTGTTCCCAGGTCACGCTCGCAACCTTCTTGCGGTTAGGCTCGCCGCTACCCTTCTTGCCTTTGGCGGCTTCGAGCAACTGCACAGCTGCGGGAGGCGTCTTGATGACAAAGCTGAAAGACTTATCCGTGTAGTAAGTGATTACGACAGGAAGCACCTTGCCAGCCTTGTTCTGGGTGCGGGCATTGAACTCCTTGCAAAATCCCATGATATTGATACCCTTGGAACCCAAAGCAGGACCAACGGGGGGAGAAGGATTCGCTGCACCACCTTTAATCTGTAATTTGATTAATCCAGCAACTTCTTTAGCCATTTCTTCTTGTGAATATTAAATGATTCAATATGGAAAGAGAGAACAACATCCGTAACAATGCTTATTCTTCTTTCGCCACTTGCATAAAACTAAGTTCCAAAGGATTCTGACGTCCGAATATCATGACCATTACCTTCAGTTTACGCTTCTCAGCATTCACCTCTTCGATGATGCCGTGGAAACCACTGAACGGTCCATCAGTCACCTTCACACTCTCACCCACCTCGTACGGCATCTCTGTAGCCTCTTGGACCTCAGACTCCTCGACAGTGCCAAGAAGTCTATTGAGTTCTGCCTTGCGAACGGGAGAAGGGTGCTCAGTTCCACCAAGGAAACCAAGAACATTAGGCATAAACCTCAAAGCTGCAGCTACCTCACGAGTAAGATTGGCTTCAACAAGGACATAACCAGGGAGACTCATTCTCTCGGTCACATACCGCTTACCATCTCTCACGGTAGCATGCTTCTCCATAGGTATCAATACCTGTGACACATGTTCTGACAGCTTTGCGTTATGTCCCAATTCAGCATCGATGTATTCTTTCACCTTTGCCTCCTTGCCACTGATAGCGCGAAGCACATACCATTTCATTTCTGTTCCAGCCATCTCTTTGATGAAACTTTATCCAGGATAGACGAACTTCATAACAGTCTCGGACACAAAATCCATGGCCCACACAACCAATGCAATGACAAGGGAAGCAGATAAAACTATCATTGCACTGTGCGTAAGCTGGGCACGACTTGGCCAAGTAGTCTTATGCGCAAGTTCATCGTAACAAGCCTTGCAGGAATTTACTATTGTTTGAAATACCTTAGACATAGTTTTATTCGTTAGCACGGGTTGGAGGGCTCGAACCCCCGACACCTGGTTTTGGAGACCAGTGCTCTACCAACTGAGCTAAACCCGTAGAAATTCCCCACCCCGAAGAGCGGGGAATTATTATCTGTTGAAGATTTACTTCACGTCGTCAAGGATTGAAGTGATCTGACCTGAGCCGACCGTGCGACCACCCTCGCGGATAGCGAAACGGAGACCCTCATTCAGAGCGACCTTGTAGATGAGCTCAACCTCGATCTCAACGTTGTCACCAGGCATCACCATGTCAACACCCTCGGGGAGCTTGATCTCACCCGTGCAGTCCATCGTGCGGAGATAGAACTGAGGACGATACTTGTTGCCGAACGGAGTGTGACGGCCACCCTCTTCCTTCTTCAAAACGTAGATGGAAGCCTTGAAGTGATCGTGCGGAGTGATAGCACCCGGGTGGACAACCACCATACCACGCTTCACCTCGTTCTTATCGATACCACGGAGGAGCAGACCGACGTTATCACCAGCCTCACCCTCGGGCAGAGTCTTGCGGAACATCTCGACACCCGTGATGACAGACTTCTTGTCCTCACCAAGACCGAGCAGCTGAACCTCATCACCGATGTGGCACTTACCAGTCTCGATACGACCCGTAGCAACAGTACCACGACCCGTGATAGAGAACACATCCTCGACCGGCATCAAGAAGGGCTTATCGACCTCGCGCATCGGCTCCTCGATCCACTCATCGACAGTATCCATCAGCTCGACAACCTTGTCAACCCACTTGTCGACACCATTGAGAGCACCGAGTGCAGAGCCACGAATAATAGGAGTATCCTCCTCATAACCGTACTGCTCGAGGATCTCACGAACCTCCATCTCAACGAGGTCAAGCATCTCCTCGTCATCGACGAGGTCACACTTGTTCAGGAAAACGACCAAGCGCGGCACGTTTACCTGGCGAGCCAACAGCACGTGCTCACGTGTCTGGGGCATAGGACCGTCGGTAGCGGCAACAACGAGGATAGCACCGTCCATCTGAGCAGCACCAGTAACCATGTTCTTCACATAGTCGGCGTGACCCGGGCAATCTACGTGTGCGTAGTGACGCTTGTTGGTCTCATACTCGATATGTGCGGAGTTAATGGTGATACCACGCTCTTTCTCCTCAGGAGCGTTATCAATCTGATCGAAAGACTTAACATCCTCACCGGTGCCCAAGCGCTCGTGGAGCACGAGGGAGATGGCGGCGGTCAGCGTAGTCTTGCCGTGGTCAACGTGACCAATCGTACCAATGTTTACGTGCGGTTTGGTGCGCACGAATTCTGCTTTAGCCATAGCTTTCCTTTATTTTATTTAAATGAATAATCTTTTGTGCTTTTATCTGCTTCACACACAATCGCCAAAAGAGCTGTAACTGAGAGTTGAACTCAGGACCTCTTCCTTACCAAGGAAGTGCTCTACCACTGAGCTATTACAGCATTTCTGACTCAAAAGAGCGGAAAACGGGGCTCAAACCCGCGACCCCCAGCTTGGAAGGCTAGTGCTCTATCAACTGAGCTATTTCCGCGTTTTGTGTGGGTGGTGATGGATTCGAACCACCGAAGCTAGAAGCAGCAGATTTACAGTCTGCCCCATTTGGCCACTCTGGAAACCACCCAAACCGAAGTAATCTTTGCAGCCGCTTGACCGTTCAGACTATCTGTCGGAAAACGGCTGCAAAGATACGGCTATTTTTTGATACCTCCAAATTTTAGAGGAACTTTTTTATAGATTTCTTTGTTTTTCCTTGAACTTGGTGAGTTGAACCTTCATTGCGTCCAGACACAGATCCACACCTTCCTCAAACGTGTCGCACGTTTTCTCCACGAAAAGTGTATTGCCTGGTGCAGTTACCGTCAGACTGGTCGTCTTGTTCAATGCGGCAGCAGGTTTCTCCACCTTCAATTGCACCTCTACTTTCTGAATGTCTTCGTAAGACTTCTGCAGTTTCTCTACTTTCTTGTTGATGAATTCCTGCAGTTTTTCGGTAGCGTCGAAATGTATCGACTTGATTCTGATCTCCATAGTTACCTCCATTTTAAAGGTGTTCGTAATTCAAGCCCTGGGATGGGCTTCTTTATATGCTCTCTTCAATTGCTCAAAGGTCGTATGCGTATAAATCTCCGTTGTGGCTAGAGACGCATGACCGAGCAACTTTTTTACGCTTTCCAGTCCTGCTCCATGATTGAGCATCGAGGTTGCGAAGGTGTGCCGAAGCACATGAGGCGAACGCTTGCCAAGCATGGGAATGTTACCCAAAGCCACCTTGACTCGCTTTTCGACCTGCGAGCGGTTGATACGCACTCCCTTCTTCTGAAGGAAGAAGGCCTCCGACTGCTTG
>OHUA01000006.1_pt1 | contig 128221 bp, 103 predicted proteins | sample 1579051 | NCBI WGS metagenome assembly OHUA01 (sample SAMEA3879559, study PRJEB24766) | human gut metagenome | biome: human-associated habitat; feature: feces | place: USA | collected 1985/1987 | reverse complement strand
GCCGAATCACTTCGGCTTTCATCTTTTCCTTGGAGGGAGGAGTGCTGCTGTTGTTTGAATTCTTGTCGGGCTTCTCATACTTTTCCAGCCGCTTGCGCAGGCTGCGGTTCTCTTTTTGAAGCCTTTCCACGTTACGGCGCAAATTCGCATTCTCCGTATGTAGCGCATCGATGGCTTCATGCATCGACTGCATCTCAGATGTCAGCCTTTTCAAGGCTTGCGATATATCCGTAACTTGCTTATTCATAGATACAAAGGTACAAAAAATATCCGAGATATCCAAAAATAAAGTGTAAATATTTTATTGGTTTTCAATATATTATCGCCTACTTGTTTTGTCAGGATTGTTGACAAAAAACTCAAAGGAGTGTTATTGCTGAATAGTTACGGATGTGGTCTAAGTAGTCCTCTGTTGTAAAAACTCGTCGAAATGACAAAAAATCAGAAGAACTTGCTTTGTCGGGATGTGGAAAAACCTGCATCGACACAAGAAAATGATGCCTTTTAGCGTTCGTTTGACCTTGAGATGGGTTCTCGAACCCCGTTTTTCCAGCATCGGACCCCGTCTTGGTTCTATGGTTAGAAGGTGAAGGGTTTTGTGTATAATACTCTGATTATCAATGCGAACTATCTGTTTTGCTGCGTTTTTCTCTCTTTCGCGCCGATGTGGAAAAATCTCAGGAAATCTCTCGAAACCACCCTGAAAATCCCCCAAGATTATCTCGAATCGTCTTCAATTCCCCCAAAATCCCCCTTCAGATGCCCGTCAAAAGCCACCTCGATCACCTCCAAAATGATTCAAAAACTACGTCAAGCTCTCCCGAGGACCTCCCGAAATGATCCCGATCACCCCGTCCTTCCTACCCTGCCCCGACCCGATAAAGCCCGCTCATGACCCGCTTAAGGCCCTCAAAACCGAAGATAAAAACGCGCCTCACCTACACGCGCAGGCGCGCATAATATAAAAGAGGAAAAACAATTGCTCTTTTAACTTTTTTTATTCCGACTTCAACTCCTTTCTCAATGAAAATATTTACCTTTGTAGTCGGTAATAATGAAAACAAACGCAGACACACGCAACGTTACAAAGCGAAAGGCAAGGGAGCTGCTTGACAGCTACCTGAAAGGAACTGGCCATCGCCATACCCCCGAGCGCAGCGCCATCCTCGACGCGGTCTATGACCGGCGGGGCCACTTCACGCTCGACGAACTGGCCAAGGTGCTGGAGCAGCGCAACTTCCCCGTCTCCCGAGCCACGCTCTACAACACCATGCGCTTGTTTATCAAGCTAAGGCTCGTCGTGCGCCACCGCTTCATTGGACGTACGAGCTATGAGGCCTGCTACGCCAGCGGCGACCACATCCACCAGGTCTGCACCGTCTGTGGAAGCATACGCGAGGTGGCCGCCGTGGAAGTGGCCGAGGCCGTGGACAAATTGCGTCTCAACCGCTTTCGCAAGGAGGGGTTCTCGCTCTATATCTATGGCGTCTGTACACGCTGCCAGCAGCGCATCACCCGCCAGTCGGAAAAAAAGAAAACAGGAAAACAAGAAAAAATTAGATAAAAACATCTATGAAAACAGGTAAAGTTGACGTCCTCTTGGGTCTCCAATGGGGCGATGAAGGCAAGGGAAAGGTAGTTGATGTCCTCACACCACGCTACGACGCCGTGGCGCGCTTCCAGGGCGGCCCGAACGCAGGACACACCTTGGAGTTTAATGGTGAGAAATATGTGCTCCGCTCCATTCCCTCCGGCATTTTCCAAGGGGGCAAGGTGAACATTATCGGCAATGGTGTCGTGCTCGCCCCCGACTTGTTTATGGATGAGGCCAAGAGCCTTGAGAAAACTGGCCATGCCCTGCGCGAGCGCCTCCACATCTCGAAGAAAGCCCACCTCATCATGCCAACCCACCGCATTCTCGACCGCGCCATCGAGGCCTCCAAGGGCAAGTCGAAGGTCGGTACCACGGGCAAGGGCATCGGCCCGGCCTATACCGACAAGGTCTCGCGCACGGGTCTCCGCGTCGGCGACATCCTCGACCGCTTTGAGGAGAAATATCAGGCCGCCAAGAGCCGCCACCTCGCCACGCTCAAGGGCATGGGATGGACCGACTTCGACGGACTGGAAGAGGTCGAGAAGCACTGGATGGAGGGCGTGGAATACCTCAAAGGATTCCATTTCACCGACTCAGAGCATGAGATTAACCACCTGCTGCGCGACGGCAAGTCCATCCTCTGTGAGGGTGCACAGGGCACGATGCTCGACGTCGATTTCGGTTCCTACCCCTTCGTGACCTCCTCCAACACCATCGGCGCAGGAGCCTGCACCGGACTGGGCATAGGAGCCAACAAGGTCGGCAACGTCTTCGGCATCATGAAGGCCTACTGCACCCGCGTGGGCTCAGGACCCTTCCCCACCGAGCTCTTCGACGAGACGGGCAAGCGCATGCGCGACATCGGTCATGAGTATGGTGCCGTGACTGGGCGCGAGCGTCGCTGCGGATGGATCGACCTCGTGCAGCTGCGCTACTCCATCATGGTCGATGGCGTGACGGAACTGATCATGATGAAGAGCGACGTGCTCGACACCTTCGACACCATCAAGGCCTGTGTGGCCTACCGACTCCCCGACGGCACGGAGACCGATGAGCTGCGCTTCGAGCTGGAGGGTGTCACCCCGATCTACAAAGAGATGAAGGGCTGGAAGACGGACATGACGCAATACACCAGCGAGGACCAGTTCCCGCAGGAGTTCAAGGACTACATCCAGTTCCTGGAGGACTTCCTCGAGACCCGCATCGGCATCATCAGCATCGGTCCCGACCGCGAGCAGACCATCGTGAGAGGATAAGTCTCACGGCCAGGGGGCGGACCACTTCTCCCCCTGGTAGTAACCATCCACGGCCAGTCTTGGCCTCTAACGAAAGCAAACACTATGGCAAATAAACCTTCCATCCCCAAGGGAACGCGCGACTTCGGTCCCGAGGAGATGGCGAAGCGCAATTATATCTTCGACACCATCAAGGCGGCATTCCAGCTCTATGGTTTCCGTCAGATCGAGACCCCGGCGATGGAGACGCTCCACACGCTCATGGGCAAGTATGGCGAGGAGGGCGACAAGCTCCTGTTCAAGGTGCTCAACTCCGGCGACTACCTCAAGAAGGTCTCCGACGAGGAACTCGCGGACCGCAACGTCTATAAGCTCCAGACCAAACTCTGTGAGAAGGGTCTCCGCTACGACCTCACCGTGCCTTTCGCCCGCTATGTGGTGATGCACCGCGAGGAACTCCAGATGCCGTTCAAGCGCTACCAGATACAGCCCGTATGGCGGGCCGACCGTCCGCAGAAGGGACGCTACAGAGAGTTCTACCAGTGCGACGCCGACGTCGTGGGCAGCGACTCGCTCCTCAACGAGGTGGAGCTGGTGCAGATTATGGACACGGTCTTCACGCGCTTCGGTGTGCGTGTGGCCATCAAGGTCAACAACCGCAAGATCCTCACCGGCATTGCCGAGGTGATAGGCGAGGCCGAGAAGATCGTCGATATCACCGTGGCCATCGACAAGCTCGACAAGATCGGCGTGGATGGCGTCAATGCCGAACTGCGCTCCGACGGCATCTCAGAGGAGGCCATCGCCCGCCTGCAGCCTATCATCATCCTGCAGGGCACCAACGACGAGAAGTTGGCCACCATCGCCGAGGTGCTCCGCGAGAGCGAGACGGGACTGAAGGGCGTCGAGGAGGTCCGCTTCATCCTCGACACCCTCAAGGGCGTGGGTCTCCACAATACCGTGGAGCTCGACCTGACGCTGGCCCGCGGCCTCAACTACTACACGGGAGCCATCTTCGAGGTGAAGGCTCTCGACGTGGAGATCGGCAGCATCACGGGTGGCGGACGCTACGACAACCTCACGGGCATCTTCGGTATGCCCGGTCTTTCGGGTGTGGGCTTCTCCTTTGGCGCAGACCGCATCTACGACGTGCTCAACGCCCTCGACCTCTATCCGAAGGAGAGCCGTCAGGGCACGGAGGTGCTCTTCATCAACTTCGGTGATGCTGAGACGGCCTACTGCATGCCATTGGTGGCCAAGCTGCGCCAGGCGGGCATTGCCACCGAGCTTTTCCCCGACAAGGCGAAGATGAAGAAGCAGATGAACTATGCCAACGCCAAGCACGTCCCCTTTGTAGCTCTGGCCGGCGAGAGCGAGATGGCCGAAGGCAAGGTGACGCTGAAGGACATGGAGACGGGCGAGCAGCACCTGCTGACCGTGGAGAAAGTGGTAGCCAAGCTCCGCCCATAGGCGGCGCGCGCCAGTCCTCTCCCCTATTCCTATTATATATATATATACTACTTATATATACGCTACGAGCAACCATGGAGGCGGCCCTGCTTGCCGTCCGTGGTTGCTCGTAGTGTGTCTGTAGGCCCGCTGAGCCTTCGGCCTATAGAACCGTCCGTATTTTCCCTAACTCGGCCCGCAGCGCCTTCCATTCTATCCGAAGAGCAGGCGCAGCGCCTCCTCCACCTTTCTGACGGGATGGATGGCGATGGTGTACTTGCTGTGGTCGAAGCCCTGGAGGTTGTACTTGGGGATGATGATGTGCTGGAAACCCAGTTTTTCGGCCTCGGCGATGCGGGCCTCGATGCGGCTCACGGGACGCACCTCGCCGCTCAGTCCCACCTCGCCCGCCATGCACCATCCGCTCTCGATGGGCGTATCGACATTGGACGAGAGGACGGCGGCGATGACGCTCAGGTCCATGGCCATGTCCGTCACGCGGAGTCCACCCGCTATGTTGAGAAAGACATCCTTCTGCATGAGTTTGAAGCCCACCCGTTTCTCCAGCACCGCCAGCAGCATGTTGAGCCGTCGCTGGTCGAAGCCCGTGGCCGACCGCTGGGGCGTGCCGTAGGCGGCGGAGGAGACGAGGGCCTGGGTCTCGATCAGAAACGGGCGCACGCCCTCTATGGCGCTGGAGATGGCCACTCCCGAGAGGCCGTCGTGGTCGTCGGTGAGAAGCAGTTCCGAGGGATTCTCCACCTGACGAAGCCCCTGCTGCCGCATCTCGTAGATGCCGATCTCCGAGGTGGATCCGAAGCGGTTTTTGATGCTGCGCAGGATACGGTAGAGGTGGTGCTGGTCGCCCTCAAACTGGAGCACCGTATCGACGATGTGCTCCAGGATCTTCGGTCCGGCGAGGGTCCCCTCCTTGTTGATGTGGCCGATGAGGATCACGGGGACGCCACTCGACTTGGCGAAGCGGAGCAGCGCCGAGGCACACTCGCGCACCTGCGAAACGCTGCCCGGCGAACTCTCGGCCTGCTCGGTGGCGATGGTCTGTATGGAGTCGATGACGACGATCTCGGGTTTCTCCTCCTTGATGTGGTCGAAGATGGCCTCCAGCGAAGTCTCTGAGAGGATGACCATGCGGTCGTTGACGGGGTTTTGGCCAGCGATGCGGTCCGCCCGCATCTTGATCTGATGAGGGCTCTCTTCGCCGCTCACGTAGAGCACGTGCTGCGGCAGCCGCAGAAGGGTCTGGAGGGTGAGGGTGCTCTTGCCAATGCCCGGTTCGCCGCCCATGAGCACGATGCTGCCAGGGACGAGGCCGCCGCCCAGCACGCGGTTGAACTCGCCGTCGATCATGTCGATGCGGGGCTCATCGTGAGCCGCGATGTCACCCAGGTGCATCCTGTGGCTGCGCGAGGGGTGGGTCCTGAGCTCGCTGGCCGCGCTCCGGGCCGCCTGCTGCCCTGTGTCGGATCCCACACGGATCTCCTTGAAGGTGTTCCACTGTCCGCAGCTGGGACATTTTCCCAACCATTTCGCGCTCTCCTGTCCACAATGGGAGCAGACGTAGGCTATCTTGTCTTTTGCCATTTTCGTTCTGTATATATATAGGAGGCCATATCCTATGATAGGAAGTCCTCGTTTCGACCCCACAAAAATAAGAATATTTTTCCGTATTACAAAATTTATTATTAACTTTGCTGCAAGTATGAAGAAACTCATTTGGTACTCGATGGCCGTCTGTCTGCTGACGCTCTGCGCCTGCGGACCGTCCGAAGCCGATCAGAAGCGGGCCCAACGCCAGCGCCAGGAGGCCGACCGCAAGGCTTACCAAGCGGCTTTCAAGGTGGGCACGCTCCCCACCCTCGACTGTCTGCCGCTCTTCCTCCTTCGCGACAGCGTGCTCTACGACACCACCCGCGCCGACATCCGCCTCGTCGGTTTCACAGCCCAGATGGACTGTGACACGGCCATGACAGGACGTAGCGTCAATGCCTGCGTCACCGACCTGGTCAGGGCCCAGCGGCTGCAGCGCAAGGGCGTGCCCATACGGTGGTTTGCCTCCACCAATGCCTACTGGAATCTCTATGCGAGCAAGCAGCTGAAGGTCGATTCCATCGGCCGGCTCAGCGACTGCAACATTGCCATGACGCGCTACTCCATCACCGACTATCTCACGGCCGAGGTGCTGCAGCGTGCCAAGTTGCAGCGGCCCGCCCTGCGCGCGCAGATCAACGACGTGCTGGTGCGCGAGAAAATGGCCACGGGCGGGGAGCTCGACGCGTTTTGGTTCACTGAGCCCATGGCCACGAAGATGCGGCTCGACGGCCACCGCCTCCTCTACTCCTCGCAGAAGTCGGGACTCCATCCTGGTGCCATCGTTCTGGTGGAGGGACCTTCCGACGACCCCCAGCGCACGATGCGCCAGCAGGAGGAGTTTAGAAAGGCCTACGACCGCGCCGTGGCGCTGATCAACAAGAACGGACTGGTCTATTATTCAGACCTGATCATCAAGTATATGGGCGTCGATAGCAAGGTGGTCATGAACCTGCCCAAGCTCTCTTTCGAACCCGCCCGCGGGCCGCGCGAGGCCGACCTGAAAGCGTTTCAGAAGGGCCGGCCACAATAAGCAGCCCACCATTTATTCACATCAAAAAAGAACAACATCTATGGACAAAGAGAATAGCATCCCCTGCGGACTCACCATCCGCTGCTTCGAGTTCAACATGATCGGTGAGAATTGCTACGTCGTCTCCGACGAGACGCGCGACTGTGTCATCATCGACTGTGGCGCCTACTGGAAAGACGAGCGCGAGGAACTGGTGGAATATATCACGAAGAACGAGCTTCGCCCCGTCCGTCTCCTGGCCACTCACGGCCACCTCGACCATCACTTTGGCGACAACACGGTCTATGACACCTACGGCCTTTCGCCGGAACTCTCGGAGGAGGATGAATATGTATACAAATCGCTTCTCTATCAGGCGGAAAAGTATTTCCACTTGAAGTTGAACTATAAGTTTCCTGCCCCTGGTCGCTATCTGCAGGACGGCGAGACCATCTCCTTTGGCAACCACGAACTGTTGGTCCTCCCCACGCCGGGCCACACGCCAGGATCCGTCTCCTTCTACTGCAAGAGCGAGGGATTCCTCTTCACGGGCGACACGCTCTTCCGAGGCAGCGTCGGCCGCACCGACCTCGACGGCGGCAGCATGTTCCAGCTCATCAATAGTCTGCGCGAACTGGCCCAGTTGCCCGACGAGACAGAGGTGCTTCCGGGCCATGGCGAGCCGACCACCATCGGCTATGAGTTGGCTCACAACCCCTATATGGACCGCTGATGACAGAGAAAACCATCCTTGGCATCGATCCGGGCACGAACGTGATGGGCTACGGTCTGCTCCACGTCAGGGGCAACAAGGCGGAACTGGTCGTCATGGGCGTGGTCGATATGCGCCGCGAGAGCGATCCCTACGTCCGCCTTGGCCGCATCTACGAGCGTGTGGCGAGTATCATCGACGCCTACCATCCCGACGAACTGGCCATCGAGGCGCCCTTCTTCGGCAAGAACGTGCAGTCGATGCTGAAGCTCGGCAGGGCGCAGGGAGTGGCCATAGCGGCCGCCATCCGCCAGGGCGTGCCTATCCACGAGTATGCGCCACTGAAGATCAAAATGGCCATCACGGGCAACGGGTCCGCCTCCAAGGAGCAGGTGGCAGCGATGTTGCAACGCCTCCTTTCGCTACGCGACGACCAAAAACCCCACTTCATGGACGCCACCGACGCGCTGGCGGCAGCCTACTGCCACTTCCTGCAGATGGGAAGGCCCGAGACGGGAGCGAAACACTATAGCTCGTGGAAGGACTTTGCGCTGAAGAACCAGCGACGCGTCAGTGGCAACGAATAGGGAGAAGGCGACCTTTTTGATTGTTGCCATGAACTTTCCGGGCGATTTGACCACTGTTCAAACATTTTTTTATAATTTTGCATCCAAAAATTAAAAAGGAAGACATGAGTGAATCCACGGCCCACGGTCGCCAGCTACTAAAGGAGAAGATTTGCTTGACAGCCCTGCGCCTGTTTCACAAGCGCGGCATCCGTCAGGTGAAGATGGACGATATTGCCACCACGCTTTCCGTCTCCAAGCGCACGCTCTACGAGATCTACACCAATAAGATGGAGCTGCTCGCCGAGGTGCTGGAACTGCAAAACCGCATGAACCACGACCGCCTCAAGCGAGAGCTGAAGCCCGAGGCCAACACGATGGACGTGCTTATCCTCGTGCTGAAGATTTCGGTGGAGGAGCTCAACAAAATCTCGGTGGAGTTTCTCGAGGACCTCCACCGCTACCCCGAGGCGCTCCAGAAGCTTGAAGAACTGGAAAAGCGCAGCGACGAGGAAAACCGCCGCTTCCTGCAGAAGGGCGTGGAGGAGGGTTTCTTCCTGCCCAACATCAATTTTCAGCTGATGGACGATATCGTCCGCATAATCAAGGATCAGACGGTCTTCTATCAGCAGTATGGCATCAAGACGGTGTGGACGACGCTCGTGCGCGTCTTCCTGCGCAGTATCTGCACGCTCAAGGGCGTGCAGGAGCTCGACGCCTTCCTCGACAAAATGGCGACCGAGGACGGAGCGTTCTCGCCAGTCTGACAATTTTATTTCTCATATTTATATTAGCAAATGAAAGACCACGCATACAGGCCGTTTTTCCTCACCCTCTTCGTCGTCGTGCTGCTGACGATCGCCCACTGGCTGCCGACGCTCCATCTGGGCGACACCCAGCTGCGCCGTATCGACCTGCTCAGCGACCTGGGCAACGACAGCACGAAGGGCGACTTCCACGACGTCATACCCAAGCCCAAGGAACCCGAACGGCTCCTGGCGAAGAACAAGGCGGGCCAGACGGTCGCCTTCAAGGAGGTGTGGCCGAAGGGCGTGGAGCGCATCGTCGATTTCTCGGCAGGATCGGCCAACGGCATGGACCACTTCTACGCCATGCTCGACTCCGTGAAGCGGAAGCAGCTCAAGGGGCGTCCGCTGCGCATCGCCTACTTCGGCGACTCCTTCATCGAGGGCGACATCCTCGTCTGCGACCTACGAGAGCTCATGCAGGCCCACTTCGGCGGCTGGGGCGTGGGCTGGATCGATGCAGGCAACGACCTGACCAAGTATAAGCGCACCATCAGCAGCACCTTCTCGGGACTGGAGGAGCACATGGCGATGAAGAAGAAGAGCTATCGTGCCCAGGAGGCGGGTATCGCCCAGCGCTACTACACGATGCGCGGTGCGGTCAGAATGAATTATACGGCTACGAAAGACTTCCCCCACACGTCTCGCTGGGGTGTCTCGCGCCTCTATTTTCGGTCGCCGGGGGGCATCACGCTGAGCGGCCACGAGGGACAGAAGGCCTTCACCCTGCCCTTCAAGGGCAGCAAGCACGTGCAGGTGGCGGAGATGGCGGGCGTGGCCTCGGCAGCCGACTTCTCCGTGTCGCAGGGATCGGCGACGTTCTTCGGCACGGCACTGGAGAGCGACGGCGGCGTGATCATAGACAATTTTAGTTTGCGTGGTGCGTCGGGACAGACGCTGGCCGACCTCCCCGAGGCGACGCTGCGCGAGTTTGACAAGTTGCGCCCCTACGACTTGATCATCGTCCAGTATGGCGTCAATGCAGTCACGGAGGGTAGCACCACCCCCCAGCTCAAGGCTTATATGGAGCAGATGCGGACGGTGGTGGACCACCTCAAGCGCAGTTTCCCCGAGACGAGTATCCTCGTGGCGGGCGCCCCCGACCGAGGCTCCAAGACGGCTCCCGATGGCACGATGCCGGCCATCAAGATGCTCTCCGGTCTCCAGGAACAGATGGCCAGCGACGCGAAGGTGGGATTTCTCTCCATCCTCGGCGCCATGGGTGGCCCGGGCACGATGAAGCGCATCGTCGATGAACACGGATGGGGCTCCAGCGACTATGTCCACATCAACTGGGATGGGGGCAAGTTTGTGGCGGAACGACTCTTCAAGTCGTTCCTCGCGGGCTACGACAACTATGTGCGCCGTAAGAAATTAGAGAATCAATAACACGCTTTCACCACTCTCAGACTGTCTTTCGCAATGATAACAGACCACATCATGGCTTCGATCGCCGACTTGGCGCAGGAAGTCTCCCAATATTTTGTCTCGCTCCAGTGGGAACGGCTGGGCGCAATGCTCTCGTACAATCCGAGCGAGCCGCTGCTCTTCTCCTCGGGGCTCTTCCTCTTCCTCTTCCTCGCCCTTACGCTCGTCTATATGGCGCTCCGCAAGGCGCTCACTCCGCGCATCCTCTTTCTGACGCTCTTCTCCTACTATTTCTTCTATAAGAGCAGCGGGATGTATTTCCTGCTCCTCGTCCTTGTCACCGTCACCGACTTCTATATCGCCAAAGGGGTTTCGCGCCTGAAGGAGAAGGCCGACGAACAGGCGGAACGGGAGCGGCGGGCCCTCGGAGAGGAGGAGGCCACGCCCCACTACGGACGCGCCAAGGGGCTGCTGGCCCTGAGCCTGGCGATCGACCTCGGACTGCTCTGCTACTTCAAATACACCAATTTCTTCGCGGGAATGGTGACGCAGATGATCGGTGGCAATTTCCAGCCGTGGGACATTTTCCTGCCTGTGGGCATCAGTTTCTACACCTTCAAGACCATCTCCTATGTCGTGGACGTCTATCGGGGCAAGATGAAGCCGATGGAAAGCCTCCTGGACTATGCCTTCTACGTCTCCTTCTTCCCCACGCTGCTGGCGGGCCCCATCGTCCGGGCCACTGACTTCGCCCCGCAGATCCGCCGTCCGCTGCAGATCAGCAACCAGCTCTTTGGCATGGGCGCCTACTTCGTGCTCATCGGACTGGCGAAGAAGTGTATCATCTCCGACTATATCGCGCAAAACTTCGTCGATCGCATCTTCGACAATCCCACGCTCTTCTCCGGCGGTGAGGTGCTCTTGGGTCTCTATGGCTACACCGTACAGATCTATTGCGACTTCTCGGGCTATAGCGACATGGCGATAGGTATCTCGGCCTTGCTCGGTTTCACGATCCCAATGAACTTCAACGCGCCGTGGAAGTCCGATTCCGTCACCGACTTCTGGCGTCGCTGGCACATCTCGCTCTCTTCCTGGATTCGCGACTACGTCTATATCCCGCTCGGTGGAAGCCGCAAGGGCACGTTGCGCATGTATCTCAACCAGATGATTGCGATGGTGGCCTGTGGCCTTTGGCATGGTGCCTCGCTGAGCTTCATCGTCTGGGGTGCGCTCCATGGCGCCCTGGTCTGCCTCCATAAGTTCTTCTCACAGACCGTACTCCACCACGACCGCCACTACCACCCACGGGGATGGCGGCGCTTTGTGGCCGTCTTCGTCACGTTCCACGTGGTCTGCCTGACGTGGTTGCTCTTCCGCAACGCCACGTTTGAGGGCACATGGGTGATGCTGGAGCAGATGTTCACGAAGTTCAATCCTGACGTGCTGCCCGAGGTGCTCCTTACTTATAAGTATGTCTTTGCCCTAATGATCTTCGCCCTCGTCTCTCACTGGATACCCGATAGCTGGCAGGACCAGCTCATCAAGGTCTTCGCCAAGGGAGGCGTCGCCCTGGCCGCCGTGGCCATTGCCGTTGTCATCTTCGTGATCATGCAGGTGAAAGGCAGTGAGGTGCAGCCGTTCATTTACTTCCAATTCTAATCACATAGATAGAAAATCTGATAAAATCACTTCCGAAAGTAGTCAAATAAGGGGAAGAATAGAACAATGAGTGTTAAAAATAGCTTTTTCCCTGCCAAATTGCACAAAGTTTTATGCGTTTTCCTTTGCGGAATAGAAATTAAACCCCTATATTTGCAGCCATTAAAAGAGTTGATAATAAAAACAGATGTTAAACCTATCAAAAAGAATTGGATTATGAAAAAACTGTTCCTATTGGCAGCCGTTATGCTGTCTTCCGTTGGTGCTTTTGCCCAGCATGCTGTTGGCTCATTCACTCTGCAGCCCCGTTTAGGTATCAACATTGCCACAGTCACTGATTTGGACCGTACCAAGTCGCGCGTAGATTTCGCTGGCGGTCTCGAAGCTGAGTATCAGGTGAGCGACCTCTTCTCGCTCTCTGGAGGTTTGATGTACTCTCGTCAGGGCTTCAAGATGGAAGATGTCGACCTGCCCTTGGTGGGTACGGTGGAGGGCGATTCATGGACTCCCAGCTACCTCAACATCCCCATCATGGCCAATGTCTATGTGGTCAAAGGCCTGGCCGTGAAGCTCGGTATCCAGCCTGGCTTCGTCGTTGACAAGGACGATGCTGACCACATGGAGACCTTCGACTTCTCTATCCCCGTTGGTCTGAGCTATGAGTATCAGAACGTGGTCCTCGACGCTCGCTACAACTGGGGTCTGACAAAGATCTATGACGTGGACAAGCTCGATAGCAAGAACAGCGTGTTCCAGATCACGCTCGGCTACAAGTTTGACCTCTAATCATATTTGTGACTCTCCTTTACATTTTTGACATAAAGTTTTTAAAGCAGTCGCCCGGTGGAAGTGGATTCCATCGGGCGATTTGTTGGTGTGTCGTTTCCTCATGTTCGATTGTTACCAAGAAATTGTTAGGTAGTTTCCCGAAAACTGCTTGTGGGTTTCCAAGAAATTGCTAACTTTGCAGTCAACAAGCAATAGAACAGATAAAAATGATGAAAAAAAACAATAAGTGGATCGCCTGGTCGGTTTTCGCCCTGGTTGGCGGACTGATGATGCAGTCTTGTCACGAGAGCCTGGAGGAGCGCGCGGCCCGCGAGTGCAAGGAATATACAGAGCGCAACTGCCCCCAGCAGTTGGGCAACGGTGTGGTCTATGACAGTCTGACGTTCGAGATTCCGACACAAACGGTCCACCACCACTATTCCGTCACGGGAGAGGCCGACAACGCACAAGCCTTTGCCGAGCAAAAGGACGAACTGCGCAAGGCGGAACTTGAGGGACTACGTCGCGACATCTCCACGCAGAAGTATAAGGAGGCAGGCTACAATTTCGCCATCACCATCCGGTCCGGACGCAATCCCAAGAACGTTTACTTCCATACGGTCTTTACGCCCGAGGAACTGAAATAAGCACGACAGACAGCGCTTAGTCCTCCTCGTCGCTGGTCTCCTGCGGCTCGCCCACCACGATGGAAGCCTCCTCGTCCTTGCGAAACTGTCGCTGGAGCTGATAGACCTTCAACGAATTGAGCGCCTCGGCCACGCCATAATAGACCATGCACCACCCGATGATGAGCAGCGGACTGGCCATGGTTTCGACGGGCTTGAGCAGGATGACGGCCCCTACGACCAGCGTGACAGTGGGGAGAAGCCAGTAGAAGACGGGAATGCGCGCATAGCGGCGCGCGCCACCCAGCGTGACCAGTTGGTTGAGGGCTCCGAGGATGAGGATGGCGGCCAGGACATAGGCCACACCACGGATAAAGGAACCAGTCATCATCATCAGAATCAATCCCAGCAGCACGCTGCCCACTCCGGCTATAGGCAACGGCGGGGTGTGGGGACCGACGACGCGGCCCTCCTCGTCGATGACCTGGGCGGTACGAATGGCCTTTCTCCGGCCCCAGTAATAGGCCAGGCAGGACAGGCAACCCGAGAGAAAGAACAGGGCGCCCGTGATGATCACCATCCATTCGAGGGTGGCCTTGCGGTAGAGAATGAGCATCACGCCGACAACGATGGCCACCAAGGCGCGAACCACACTACTTTGAATCACTTTCATAGATATTTTTGTCGTTTGATTTTTCAAATCTTAAATACAAGGCAAAATTACGAAAAACTCGCCGCATGGCCGCATTTTCCGCCTTTTTTTGTGTAATTTTGCACCTAAAAAGAATAGCAAGACAATGACAACACTACTTCTTGTGCGACATGGCGAGACCTTCGACAACGCCGCCCACTTAATGCAAGGCCAGGTGCAGGGACAACTCAACGAGACGGGCATTGCCCAGGCGGAAGGCGTCCGCGACCAGATGGCCGGAGAGCACATCGACGCCTTCGTCTCCAGCGATCTCCACCGTTCGGTACAGACTTGCGAGATCATCGCTGAGCCGCACCATAAGCCCGTCGTGCAGACACCGTTGCTGCGTGAGCGCGACTGGGGCTCTTTCACTGGCAAATACATCCCTGACCTGCAGGCGGTCAAAGAATGGCCAGACGACATCGAACCACTCCCCGACCTGCAGGCCCGAGCAAAGAAGTTCTTGGACTGGATTCGCGCGCAATACCCCGACCAGACGGTGCTCGCCGTGGGTCATGGCATTGTCAACAAGGCCATTCAGTCGGTCTATACAGGCAAGCCCATGAATCAGATCCAGCGGATGGAGAACGCCGAGGTGCGCCGCCTGGAATTGTAGGCGCACCCCGTGGTGATGGCCGTGGAGTCGGACTGTGGGCTCTACGGTCGATGAAACGTCATCAGGCCTTCTATCGGACTTCGCATCACGCGCACCAACTCGAAGTCGTGGCGACTTGCCACTTCCGAAAGGATGGTCTGAAACGGTGCGGCCATTCCGCCCACGCAGGCCATGCGCCGTAGCGGCGTAGCGTAGCGAAGGACGTTGTAGCGGAAGAAAGCCTCGAAGTTGTCCGCCACAAGCTGGCGAAGCGAGGGTTCGTCTATGCGCTGATGGATGAAAGGTACGATGGTGGCCAGATAGCGGTTGGCCAGAGGTTGGCGATAGACGCGCTGGATGATATCGTCGTAGGTCTGTCCGCTCTCGGCGAAAAACTCGTCGCGCAGCGTGGCGGGCAACCAGCCCTTCAGTATTCCGTTGAGAAAGTTGCGTCCCAGCACTGCCCCACTGCCCTCGTCGCCAAGGACATAGCCTAAGGGCGGGATGTGGGCGGTGATGCGGTCGCCATCATAGACGCAACTGTTGGCTCCCGTCCCGAGGATGCAGGCAATGCCCTGCTCACGCCCCAAGACGGCGCGCGCAGCACCCAGAAGATCGCTCTCTGCAAAGGTTTCTGCCGACGGAAAGAGCGTGGAAAGGAGCATGGCGACTCGTGGCGACTGCTGGGGTGTGCAGCCGGCGCCATAGAACGCCACTTCGCTCACCTCGCTGGCCGGTACGCCCGCTTCGTCGAGGCGGGGAAGCAACTCTTGTCGAAACACGCCGTCGATTTGATCATCGGTGAAAAGGAGGGGATTGATGCCCTGTGTGGCGATCCTCACGCTGCTTCTGCCAGGGGCTCCCAAGACGGCCCAGTCGGTCTTGGTGCTCCCACTATCTGCTATCAGTATCATCTTTTCTTGATTTTTCGGGCCCAAAGGTATGAAAAATCCGCCGTCGTGTCAAGTATTTCCAACAAAATTTAGTAATTTTGCAGCATATATTGCGACTTGCCGTCCCTCTACCCGAATGGAGGAGCTGCCATGGCCTGTCGCTCAGTAAAGAAAAAGAGAATCGATTGGCAAAAATGAAGTTTTTCCACACTTGTCTGCTGTTGGCTTTGCTCCTGCTCAACGCCCTCCCTTCCAAGGCCGTCCTGCAGGAAGACTCGCTCAAAAACTCACTCGCTGTTTTGCGCCATGAGTTGATCACGAGCCACTACCAGCTCAACGAGCAGACCACACGTGCCAAACAGTTGAATAGCCGCGTCACACAGCAGCTGAAAGATATCACACAGCGCTCCTCGCAGGTGTCGCTGATGCTCTATTCCCAAAACTCCGAGTATATCTTCGATGTCACCTACGCCTGCCACCAGGCTACCACGCTCTACAACGAGTTTGAGACCAAGACGCGCCCGTTCAGCATCCTCGTGGAGCGAAGCAAGCAGGACATTGCCCGCTACGACTCGCTCATCAACTCGCTGAGCACGATGTACACGGAGGGAATGACGGAGCGGGAGAAGATAGACCGCAACGTCTGTCTGACGCTGGCGGTGAGCATACGCCGCATGCTGACGGAGAACAACCAGAACTTCCAGGACTACATCCAATATTACAACTACACGCGGAGGCAGTTGAAGGAACTCAACGATTATGCCCAAAAGCGCTACCAGGACATACAGGGCAGTTTGCTTCGCAACACGAACGAGAATTATTTCTCCATCCTTCTCCATCCGCAATACTACATCTTGCGCATGGTGGTGGCCTACAAGGACAAATATGTGCCGGATAATAAGGTGAAGTCGCAGTGGGACGCCAGTTGGCTACTCCTCTTGCTGGCGATGGTAGCTTTCTATGGACTCTGTGCCGTGCTGGTCACCTTCCTCAGTATTCGCTTCCTCGCCACACGCCTCATCAAGAGCAACCGCTGGCATATCGACGCCAAGGCTTTTCTGACCAAGCGCACTTGCATTATTATCAATGGCACGGTCATCACCTTTGGCCTGGCACTGTTGTTGATACGTTATATCTCGCCGTCCAACTTTGTCTATATGGCGACGGGCATCTTGCTGGAGTTTACCTGGCTGCTGGTGGTCATCTTCACCTCACTGATGCTCCGCGTGGATGGAGAACTCATCCGCAACACTTATCGCAGCTACTACCCCATCATCTTTGTCGGTGCAGTCATCATCTCCTTCCGCATCATCTTGATCCCGGCTGTCTTTGTCAACATAATGCTGCCGCCGCTCATGCTCATCGCCACCCTATGGCAGGGCCATATCATCAAGAAATACCGACTGCTGGTGATGCGCAATGACCTCTACCTTTGCTACGCGACACTGACGGTATTTATCGTGGCCACTGCCACTTCGTGGATGGGCTACACGATGCTTTCGGTGCAGATCATCATCTGGTGGATGATGCAGCTGGCGTGCATTCTGACCATCGCCTGTGCTCACGACTACCTCAACAGCTACCGCGAGAAGCATAAGCTGGCGAGCAAGCCTATCAGCAAGACGTGGTTCTTTCGGCTGGTCTATTCCGTCGTCCTCCCGTCGTGCATGGTGTTGTCATTCCTTTTTGCCGTCTATTGGGCCACGGACGTCTTCAATCTCAGCGAACTGACGTGGAACTTCTTCAGCACCGACCTCATCGATACGGAGAATATCAAGGTGAGCATCTTTGGCATAGCAGTGGTCGTGGCGATGTGGTTTGTCTTCAGCTATATCAACCTTACAAGCAAGGACTTGATCAACTTTGTCATGGAGCAGCGCGACCCGACTACGGCTGCCACTCGCTCGGTGATGTTTGTCAATGTCACGCAGACGGTGGTCTGGGGCACCTGGTTGCTACTCTCTCTGGCGGTCTTCAAGGTGAACAACACCTGGCTGGTGGTAGTCTCGGGCGGTCTCTCCACGGGTATTGGATTCGCTATGAAGGACATACTGGAGAACATCTACTATGGTATCTCGCTCATGGCGGGCCGCATCAAGATCGGAGACTATGTGGTCTGCGACGGCATCCGAGGCCGCGTGACGAGCATCAGTTATACTTCCACGATGCTGGAGGCTGTTGATGGATCGGTCATCGCTTTCCAGAATTCACAACTCTTCACCAAGAACTATAAGAATCTGACGAAAAACCATGGCTACGAGCTCGATACGCTGGAGGTCGGCGTGGCCTATGGCACCAATATCAAGGAGTGTTGCAGCTTGTTGACCGAGGCGGTGACGAAGCTCAAATGCATCTATCACAACCGTCCCGTGGCCGTCCGCCTGAAGAGTTTCGACGATAGTTGCGTGACGCTGAAGGTGCTCTTCTGGGTCAACGTCTTGGACCGCTACTCGGCAGAGGGCGAGATCATGGAGTGTATCTATGATACGTTGAACGAGCACAACATCGAGATACCGTTCCCGCAGCGTGAGATCACGCTGAAGAATGTCGCCGAGTTGAGGCAGGAATCCCCTACCCCGTCGGCTGAGTGAAGACAGAGACGAGTCTAGATGGAAAAGCATCGAGTCGAGGATGATTCCAAGACGAGATAGCATCAATACGATCGAAGAAAATGGAAATCATAATACATCGAAATATGGATAAACCTGTATTTATCGCAGGCCCCTGCGTCATAGAATCAGCCGAACTCCTGGACACTGTGGCCCAGGAGTTGGTGCGCATCAACCAAAAGTATGGCATTGACATCATCTTCAAGGCCTCTTTCGACAAGGCTAACCGTACCAGCCTCAAGTCCTTCCGCGGACCTGGACTGGAGAAAGGACTGGAGATGCTCGCGGATATCAAGTTGCGCTACGGACTGCGCATCCTCACCGACATCCACGAGGCTTGGCAGGCTGATCCTGTGGGCAAGGTGGCCGACGTGATTCAGATCCCGGCTTTTCTGTGCCGACAGACCGACCTGCTGGTGGCTGCGGCACGGACGGGCAAGGTGGTCAATATCAAGAAGGCACAGTTTCTCTCTGGCCGCGACATGCGCTATCCGCTCCAGAAGTGCGTCGAGAGTGGAGCTACGGAGGTGTGGCTTACCGAGCGTGGAAGTTGCTTCGGCTACAACAACCTCGTCGTAGATTTCCGCAATATCCCCGATATGCTCGAACTGTGTCCCACGGTAGTCATGGACTGCACCCACAGCGTGCAGCGTCCGAGTGCGGGAGATGGCAAGACTACGGGCGACCGCCGCTTTGTTCCGGCTATGGCTATGGCGGCCAAGGCCTTTGGTGCGACGGGTTATTTCTTTGAGGTCCATCCCGACCCGGACCATGGCAAGTCGGACGCTGCCAATATGCTGGAGCTCGATAAACTCGATGAACTGATCGGAAAACTATTGGCGTAAGCCTATATACCTTATTATATATAATATAATGGAAACAAATAATACGCAGGCGGAGGAGAGACTTCGGAATGTCCGCCAATATGCTGTGCAGTGTATCAAGGATGAGTGTGACGCGACGTTGAAGCTTATCGACCAGTTGGATGACAACTTCGACCGTGCCGTGTCGATGATGTACCATTGCAAGGGTAAGATCATCGTGACGGGTGTAGGCAAGAGTGGAAACATTGGCGCCAAGATCGCCGCTACGCTCTCCTCTACGGGCACGCCGGCCTTCTTTATCAATCCGCTCGACGTCTATCATGGCGACCTCGGCGTGATGACCAAGGATGATGTGGTGCTCGCTTTGTCCAACTCGGGACAGACTGACGAGTTGCTGCGCTTCATCCCCATGGTGCTCCACATGAACGTGCCTATCATCGGCATGAGTGGCAATCCACAGTCCCTGTTGGCGAAGTATGCTACGGCCCACCTGCTGGTGAAGGTCGAGAAGGAGGCTTGCCCGCTCAACCTGGCGCCGACCAGTTCCACGACCGCTGCCCTCGTCATGGGCGACGCGCTTGCTATCGCATTGATGGAGGTCCGCGACTTCAAGCCCAAGGACTTTGCACAGTTCCATCCGGGTGGTGAATTGGGTAAGCGACTCCTCACCACCGCGCAGGACGTGATGCGGAGCGACGACCTGCCTATCATCCCGAAGGAAATGCACCTCGGCGAGGCTATCATCCACGTGAGCAAGGGCAAACTCGGACTGGGTGTGGCTCTGGAGGACGGCAAGGTCATTGGACTGATCACCGACGGCGACATTCGTCGTGCTATGGAGCGCTGGCAGGCAGAGTTCTTCGACCATACCGTCAGCGACATCATGACGAGAACTCCTAAGACGGTAGCTCCCGATACGAAGATCGCCGACGTGCAGCGCAAGATGAACCAGTACAAGATACACACCGTCCTCGTGACCGACTCTGAAAATCGTCTCCTGGGTGTGGTGGATCACTACAGTTGCATGTTCTAACCCTCTCTATCGCGCATTTATATCCCACCTATCCCGTTGATATTGAATAGAAAAATTGTCATATTGATCTCGCTGCTCTTTGTGTCCGCTCTCGGGCGGGCACAGAGGGCAGATAGCTTGATGGTGGAGCAACTGCGGAGCAAAGGGGTGACATTTTCCCACAACAACTCCGTCACCTTGCTCATGACTGGACAAGAGAAGTTTGACGACCTCTTCAAGGCGGTAGAACAAGCCCGGTCGAGCATCCATCTTGAGTATTTCAACTTCCGCAACGACTCCATCAATCGCGAGTTGATGACGCGTCTTGTGCGCAAAGCCGCCGAGGGCGTAGAGGTCAGAGCTATTTTCGATGGTTTCGGCAACTCCAGCAACAACCAGCCGATGCGCAAGTCGGACATCCGCCTCATCCGATCCAAAGGGGTGGAGATCTATGAGTTTAAGCCCTTGGCTTTCCCATGGATTCATGATTTCTTCAACCGAGACCACCGAAAGATCGTCGTCATCGACGGCAAGGTGGCCTATACGGGGGGAATGAATGTTGCCGACTATTATATCAAAGGAACGAAGCAGGTGGGCAGCTGGCACGATATGCATTGCCGTATCGAGGGCGATGAGGTCAATACGCTGCAGAAGATCTTCCTCAGAATGTGGAAACTGGTCTCGGGAGAGGACGTTCATGGTGCAAAATATTACCGGGGAATCTCCAATGCCGACTACATGGAAGGTCTCAAGCCTGACACTACGCCGACTTGTGGCCAACAGATGGTGGGCATCATCAACCGTGAGCCTCATGTAACGAAGGACATCATCCGCTTCTTCTACCTCAATGCTATCAACAACGCGAAGGAAAGCATCAAGCTTATCAATCCCTACTTCACGCTTAACCGTAAGCTGAAGCGTGCCTTGGCCAAAGCTGTCAAGCGGGGGGTGAAGGTGGAAATCATGCTGAGCGTGCGGAGCGACATTCCCATCACACCCGACGTGGGCTTCTACAACGCTCATCAGTTGATGAAGAAAGGTTGCGACATCTGGCTCTACAAGCCGGGGTTCCATCATACGAAGATCATCATGGTCGATGGACAGTTTTGTACCGTCGGATCTGCCAACCTCAATGCTCGTTCGTTGCGCTGGGACCGCGAGGAAAATGCCGTTATCATCGACCCGCACGTCACAAGGCAGTTGAACGAATTGTTTGAGCAGCAGAAGCAGGATTCTTTCCTTCTCACGGAGGAAAAATGGGACCAATGGCGCACGCCATGGAAGAAGTTTGTCGGTTGGGCAGGCCATCTATTGGCACCTTTCCTGTAATTTTTTCCCCTCTTTATGGCGACTTTTCATTCCTTTTTGCTAACTTTGCAACTTAATTGGGTAAATTCAATCATCATGGCCGCGGCGACAGGTTTCGCCGATTGGTCACTAAATGTATAATCAACAACGCTCATGAAACAGTTTAAGCTGGTGGACATCGTTCTCGGATGGGTCGTTTTTGCGATCGCCGCGTTCGTCTATTGCTCCACCATTGAGCCGACAGCCAGCTTCTGGGACTGTCCAGAGTTTATCACTACGGGCTACAAGCTCGAAATCGGCCACCCACCTGGGGCACCATTCTTTGCCCTCACGGCCAATCTTTTCAGCCAGTTTGCCAGCGATGTGACGCAGGTGGCGCGTATGGTCAACAATATGAGTGCGCTCCTCTCCGCGGTTTGTATCATGTTCCTCTTCTGGACCATCTCGCATCTGGTGCGCCGCCTCATCGTCAAGGACGGCACTATGCCCTCTCTCTCCGAGGCCATCGCCATAGAGGGCTCAGCCTTGGTGGGCGCTTTGGTTTACACATTCTCCGACACATTCTGGTTCTCCGCTGTCGAGGGTGAGGTCTATGCCTACTCCTCGGCCTTCACAGCCATCGTGTTCTGGCTGATCCTGAAGTGGGAAAACTGTGCAGACCAGCCTCATAGCGACCGTTGGTTGGTGCTCATCTTCTATATGACCGGCCTTTCCATTGGTGTCCACTTGCTCAACTTGTTGTGCATTCCCGCCATCGTGCTGGTATATTATTACCGCAAGGTGCCCAACGCCAATGCCAAGGGGTCGCTTCTCGCTCTCCTGCTTTCCGTCGTTATCGTCGGAGCTGTACTCTACGGTGTCGTCCCTGGTATCATCACCGTGGGTGGCTGGTTTGAGCTCTTCCTCGTCAATACGCTGGGAATGCCGTTCAACACGGGTGTCATAGTCTATATCATCCTCCTCGTTGCCTCCTTCGTATGGGCGCTCTGGGAGACTTATCAGAGTAGCCACACCAAGCGCGAGAACATCGCCTTCCTGACCGCCTTCGCCCTTCTGGGTGTGCCCTTCGTCGGCTACGGTTGGTCAGCCTTCTTCACGGGTGTGGTCATCTTGGCCGTGCTGTTCTTCGTCCTCAATATGAAGAAGGGTAAGGGCAAGTCCAGTGTCACCTTGATACCGACACGCCTCAAGAACACGGCGCTGCTCTGTATGCTGATGCTTCTGATTGGCTTCTCCAGCTACGCATTGATTGTGATTCGCTCCACAGCCAATCCCCCGATGGACCAAAACTCCCCAGAGGATATCTTCACTTTGGGCAACTATCTCAGCCGTCAGCAGTACGGCCAGTACCCGCTCTTCTACGGCCAGGCCTATACTTCTGAGCCTGCTATTGCTGAGGATGGCATGCACTATGAGTTCAAGCAGGGTGCACCCATCTATGAGCCGAAGGAGAAGGAGAGTGCTGACGAGAAGGATAGCTACTACTTGGTGCGCCGTCAGGCCACGCAGGTGTTCCAGCAGAACATGTTCTTCCCCCGAATGTGGGACGAGGGACACGCCGATATGTATGAGTCGTGGATGGGAGGCATACAGGGGCGCTCCGTCGATGGCGTCAAGATGCCGACTCAGTGGGAGAACATCAAATTCTTCCTCTCCTATCAGTGCAACTTCATGTACTGGCGCTACTTCATGTGGAACTTCGCAGGACGTCAGAATGATATCCAGGGACACAACGAGCGCGAGCATGGCAACTGGCTAACGGGCTTCAATTGGTTCGACAACAACGTCCTCGGTCTGGGCGACCAGGATCTCATGCCCGACTCGCTCAAGGAAAATAAGGGCCACAATGTCTTCTACTGTATGCCTTTGCTGCTTGGTCTTCTGGGCCTCTTCTGGCAGGCCTTCCGTGGCAAGCGAGGTATCCAGCAGTTCTGGACGGTCTTCTTCCTGTTCTTCATGACGGGATTGGCCATCGTCATCTACCTCAACCAGACGCCGGGACAACCTCGTGAGCGCGACTATGCCTACGCAGGTTCCTTCTATGCCTATGCTATCTGGTGTGGTATGGGTGTAGCCGCCATGTACGAATGGCTCAAAAAACTGCGTCTCAGTCCGGTCGGCGCTGCCGCCTTGGTCTCGGCCGTAGGTTTAGTGGTCCCCATCCAGATGGCTTCGCAGACTTGGGATGACCACGATCGATCAGGTCGCTACACTTGCCGCGACTTTGGACAGAACTATCTGATGACGCTGCAGGACAAGGGCAACCCGGTGATCTTCACCAACGGTGACAACGATACCTTCCCGCTCTGGTACAACCAGGAGGTGGAGGGCATACGTACCGACGCGCGCGTCTGCAACCTCAGCTACCTTTCCACCGACTGGTACATCGACCAGATGACGCGCCCAGCCTACTCGTCGCCCGCGCTGCCTATCTCTTGGCCGCGTATCGACTATGTCAGCGGCACCAACGAATATATTCGTATCAACCCCGACTTCAAGTCGCAGGTGCTTGATTACTATAAAACTCATCCCGAGGAGGCACGCGCACAGTATGGTGACGACCCGTTTGAGTTGAAGAACATCATGAAGTACTGGGTACGCTCTCGTGACGAGCAGGCCCATGTCATACCGACCGATACGGTCTATGTCACCATTGACAAGCAGGCCGTTCGCCGCTCGGGTATGATCCTCCCTGGCGACAGCATCCCCGACAGGATGGCTATTTCCCTTGCCGGCAAGACCGGACTCACCAAGAGCGACTTGATGATGCTCGAGCTGATTGCCAATTGCAACTGGACGCGACCGCTCTATGTGGCCACGACCGTGGGCAAGGAGAACTTCATGAACCTCAGCGATAACTTCGTACAGGAGGGATTGGCCTATCGTATCACGCCGTTCAACACCCAGCGTGAGTCCAATATCAGCTACGACCACATCCTCTTCGACAAGGAGAAGATGTATCATAACATCATGACACGCTTCAAGTGGGGCAATGTCAGCATGAAGGGGTTCTATATGGACGAGACCGTGGAGCGTATGTGCTACACCCATCGCCGAATGCTTGCCGAACTGGCACTCCAGTTTATCCAGGACGGCGACAAGGTGAAGGCTCTCAACCTCCTCCGCAAAGCCGACAAGGAGTTGCCTGACTACAATCTGAAGCCCTACTACCTCGGTGGCAGCGGCCAGATGGCACAAGCTTACCTTATGCTTGGACAGAAGAAGGATGGCGAGCGCCTCCTCGATGCGATGTGGAAGGACAATGCCCAGTATGTACGCTACTATGTATCGCTCAACTCCAAGGGCTTCAACATGTCTCGTCAGAGCTGCTACACCAACATTCAGATTCTGATGTCGCTCATGCAGATGGCCGAGCACTACGACAAGGCATGGGGCCAGAAGCACATGAACGAACTCAACTCGCTCATCCAGAGTTATCAGCTGCGTGGAGGCGGCTTTGGTAACTAATGCTGATTGAGCAACCTGCACGGTTCCTCCGTTTACTCTATCCCCACGCCCTGTGGCGGATGAGTGCGGAGGAACGTGCTGTTTATCTCACTTTCGACGATGGTCCCATCCCCGAGGCAACGCCTTTCATCCTCGATACGCTCGACGCGTTTGATGCCAAGGCCACTTTCTTTATGGTGGGTGACAACGTGAGAAAGTACCCGGCATTGTTTGACGAAGTCGTTAGCAGAGGCCATCAAGTGGGCAATCACACGTTTCACCATCTTGGCTCTTTCAAGCATTGGACGCTCACCTATGCCGTCGATGTCACGAAAGCACAGGCATTGATACCTTCGCCCTACTTCCGTCCGCCTCACGGTTGGCTCCGCCACTCGGTCTATTGGTGGGTGAAGCACCACTACCGTGTGGTGATGTGGGACCTTGTGACCCGCGACTACTCCAAATGGCTCAATGGTGACGACGTATATAATAATGTGAAGCGATATGCCCGCAACGGTTCTATCATCACATTTCATGATTCTCTGAAGAGTATCGACAAACTCAAGACCGCCCTTCCTCGTTCCTTACAGTGGCTAAAGGATCAGGGTTATGAGTTTAAGCGTTTGCCCGACAATCCCGACGAGACCCGCTTTTAGTGCGTCAAGCCGTAGGCCTATCCGCGATTTATCTTCTACTTTCCTTGTCCTTCATTTATAAAATCAAAAATAAAATGCTTAGGTTTATATCTTTCGGAAGCGGCAGCAGTGGCAACTGCTATCTTTTATTCACCGACACAGACTGTCTGATGATAGACTGTGGCGTGGGTATTCGTACGCTTAAAAAGCATTTCAACCAGTATGGCCTCAAACTCGACCATGTCAAGCATATCATCCTCACCCATGACCACGCCGACCATGTCAAGTCGGTAGGGTCTCTGAGTGGTGATTGCCACATTCCCGTCTTTGCCACGACGGAAGTACACCGTGGAGTACATAGCAACTGGTGTGTGCGCCGAAAGATCAACAAGGAAAATCTCTTCTATTTGGAGAAAGGAGAAACTCAGCAGATAGGTGAGTTTACCGTCACCTCCTTCGCCGTCCCTCATGATAGTACTGACTGCACGGGTTATAGTATCGTATGCGAAGGTGTGCGCTTTGGCTTGATCACTGACTGTGGTCACATCACCGATGAGGTCAAGCAGTGTATTGCGCAGTCTCAGTACCTTGTCTTGGAAGCCAACTATGAGCCCGAGAAACTTGCGCAGGGTGCTTATCCTCGCCATTTGAAGGAGCGCATCTGCGGACCTAAAGGGCATTTGAGCAATAACGAGTGTGCACAGGCCCTCGTCGAAAATGCGTCTCCCGCTCTTCGCCATGTTTGGCTCTGTCATCTTAGCGATGAAAACAATCATCCCGAATTAGCTCGACTCACAGTAGAGACTATTCTGCGTTCTCACGGTATCATCCCTGGCAAAGATTTCCAACTCGATGTACTGAAACGCAAATCCCCTAGTGGTATCTATGAATTGAAGGCAGAGAAAGAGGAGTAAATGGGAAAAATGAGATAATAAGAAAAATAAGACTAGGATGAAAAGCGGTGGTGAGGAAAAAGTAATGACTTTTTCCTCTCCTATGACACGATAGAATATATGTTTCTGTATTCCAAAGCACGGCGTATTCGTTAAAAATCCCAATATAAACCATTTTTCTTCCAAAAACGCTTTGCTATTTCATGGAAATTGGTTTATTTTGCAAAGTTATATTCGACATAGTGAATCACTTGCAAAATAGAATCAACATGAAACGAACTATTTCTATCATTATACTGCTCATGTCATTTCTCTCAAATCTATGGTCCCAAGGTTATGACAACCTATGGAAAAAGGTCAATAACGCAGAACGCGACGACCAGCCGCGTACACAGATCAGCATACTTGCTCAAATACAGGAACGTGCTGCCCAAGAGAACGCCTATGGTCATCTCTTGGCTTCCACACTCCGCAGAGCTAGTTTGGAATATGACATTTCCCCCGATTCCCTTTCCAAATGGGTAACGGATCTGGAGGAAAAGGAAAGCCAAGCCACCAACGTGCTGCTTCAGTCAATTTACGACGTAGTTCTCTCCCAAATCTACGACGCCCACCCTGCTCTCGATGACCATAAAGCCAAGGCCAGCGCTTATCGTGCCAAGGCCCTCTCCCACCCGGATGCCCTTGCGGCGGAGAGAGTGGATCCCTACATTCCCTTCCTCAAAAAGGGTGTTGATAGTCAAATCTTCGGCAATGACCTGCTTCATGTCGTTGCACTGGAGACCAACCAGCGTGAATGGCTTCTCGACTGGTATCGCACGCATGGCAATCGTGAGGCCTCCTGTCTCTTGGCCACGGATCTTGCCGGAAACGACCTTCAAGCCCTCGACCGCATTATCGCGGAGTATCAAGACTTGCTCGTCTGTGGACATGCAGCCATCGTTCGCTTCCACGCAATGCCTCAAACGACCAACGATGAACGGAAGGCTTGCTATGATTTTGCACTCAAGGCCCTTAGACGTTGGAGTGAGTGGAAGGAGATCGGTGCACTTCGCAATAGCCTTGAATACCTCATCAGACCACGCTTTACCGCAGACTTGTCGGACCAGCTCTTTCATCCGTATCAGTCTGTGAAGATCGTATTCAATGATGTTTGCAACCTTTCAGAGCTTCATGTGCGCGTCCTGCCTGTACGTTTGACCAACGACCATCAGTCTTTTGTCCTATTCCAAAGATCTGTCGATGGCCATCTATACAAGAACATCCAATCCTATATTGACAAGGGTTCCGCTCAGACTTTCAGCGTCTCATTCCACGGCCACCCAGTCTATGAACAGCATACAGACAGTCTCTTATTGCCACACCTTTCCCCAGGACTTTATCTCTTGGAGTTTTATTCAGACAACAAGTCGATGAAGGTGGAGCGGCGTCTGATAGCCGTGAGCAATCTTCGTCTGTTATGGCAAACGCAGCCCGAAGGAAAAATCCGTCTCGCCGTCGTCCGTGCCGACAATGGACAGCCCGTGGCGGGCGCTTCAGTGCACTATTACCAACCGGAGAACGACCATAGTAAGTCGAAGGTTGTGACAGACAAAAACGGCGAAGCGATTATCTCTATAGATAATAATGAACCTTATTTAAATACCGAATTAGAGTTTTGGGTCCAAACGCCGCAGGACAAGGCCCTGCCGGCCAATACTGAATGGGCTAACTTTACCTATAACATGCAGGAAGGTCCAGAGCAGAATGTCCGCATCTTTACCGATCGTGCCATTTACCGGCCGGGACAAACGGTATATGTCAATCTGATGGCTTGGACGATGATGGGAACGAAGACCAAGGCCACCGCTGACCGCCCCGTCACGCTTACTCTTCGTGATGCCAATGGTCGTGATGTGGCGGAGAAGTCGCTTAAGACAGACGCTTTCGGTACGGCAGTAACCGTGTTTCATCTTCCCTCTTCGGGACTTACAGGTCACTTCACGATAGTTTCAAGTCTTGGTTATGAGCGCGAGGTTATTCGTGTAGAGGAATACAAACGGCCTACATTTGAGGTTACTTTCGACCCATACCAAGAGCGCTACGCTCCCGGCGATACGATAGTCATAAAGGGAACCGCCCGTACCTATAGTGGTGTAGGAATTGATGGCGCCAAGGTCAGCTACTCCGTCGTGCGTCGTCCCTCGCTGTGGTGGCGTTGGTTCCAGAGAGACTTCTCTGAGGAGACCATTCTCGAGGCTCAGGCTACGACAGATGCTGATGGCCTCTTTGAGGTCCGCTTGCCGTTGACAATACCTGAGGGTGCTACGGGCTTCTACCGTTTCGACTTGCAAGCCGATGTCACCGACCTTGCTGGGGAAAGCCATCGTGGCACCCTCTCCATCCCGTTGGGTAACAAGGATGCGCTCCTTTCCACCGATCTGCCAGAGCAGTTGCTTGTCGATACCGACAATAAGACTTTCACCCTTCAGTATCGCAATGCGGCGGGCAAGGACGTGGAGGCCTCCGTCCGCTATGGCTTTTTTGCTGCGAAAGACGGACTGAGCACGGCGGAGCGTATGGCCCAACTCACCCATTCTGCCTCCACCAATACTCCTATCCAACTGCCTCGAATGAAATCGGGTGCCTGGACGTTGCTCGCTGTCTGTGGCAACGACACGCTACAGCATCCGTTTGTTCTTTTCTCCCTTGACGATAAGCGCCCGGTAGTCGCAACACACAACTGGTTCTACCAGACAAGTGAGACCTTTCCGCGCGACGGTAAGCCCGTCTGCATCCAAGTGGGTTCTTCAGATGCGGACCAGCACATCCTCTATTCCGTCTTCTCGGGAAACCGTGTGTTGGAGAACGGTCGCATCGACCAAAGCGATGCGCTGACACTTATGAAGTTTAAGTATAAGACGGAGTATGGCGACGGACTGCGCCTCTGCTTCGCTTGGGTACACGACGGCGTTGCTTACACCCATACCACGACCATAGCACGCCCCCTTCCCGAGAAGCAGATCACGCTCTCTTGGCGCACCTTCCGCGACCGACTCACACCGGGACAGCAGGAGACATGGACGCTGGAGGCCCGCAACCCTGACGGTACGCCAGCCAACGCCCAGCTGATGGCTACTTTTTACGATAAGAGTCTCGACCAGTTGAGTCTTCACCGTTGGGACGATAACGTAGCAATGAATCTCTATCTGCCTACCGCGGACTGGACGTCCATCTATTATGGTCGTACACAGGTGACCAGTACCCTTTATCCCTCTGGGCCCGTTTTCAAGACCTTGTCTTTCTCCGAGCTGGATAAAAACTACTTCTCCTCGTTACTCCGCGACTACGATGAACGGTTCTTGTATGGAAGATCGCGCCGCATGAAGTATAATATGGATGCTGCTCCCGGCTCGGCTTCTGTGCGCATGATGTCGAAACAGATGTTGGTGGCTGATATGGAGGCCACCTTGGAAGAGCCTGCACTGGGCAGTGCGGCTCCCAGTGGAGCTAATGACGCGGGCAGCGCTACAGAGACAGATAGCAATGCTCCCGTCCAACTTCGTGAAAATCTGGAGGAGACAGCTTTCTTTTATCCTCGACTCCGCACCGACTCTATCGGACAGGTGAGTTTGCAATTCCGTCTGCCCGAGAGCGTCACCACGTGGCGTTTCATGGGACTTGCTCACGACAAGGAGATGTGCCACGGACTGATAGAGGCCGACGTGGTGGCACAAAAGGATGTGATGGTGCAACCCAATCTTCCTCGCTTCCTTCGTTTGGGCGACCATGCGGTCATTGCCACGCGTATCAGCAACACATGCAATGTTGCCCGTACGGGTGTGGTGCGCCTCCAGCTCCTTCTTCCTGCCGACGAGTCAGTGGTCTATGAGGAGGAACAGCCTTTCTCTTCCGATCCTCACCAAACCGTGCGTGCGGCCTTCTCTATTGCTCCCTCCCTGCTTGAAGGTCACGAAGGACTCTTGATCGTGCGCATCATAGCACAAGGCGATGGTTTCAGTGATGGTGAGCAGCACTACCTTCCCGTGTTGACCGACAAGCAATACGTCACCACTACCCTGCCGTTCACGCAACACGAGCCTGGGACGTTGCAGCTCGACCTCAAGCAGTTGTTCAAAGGCAAAAGCATCGAGCGACCGAGTCTGACGATAGAATATACCAACAATCCCGCATGGCTCCTGGTGCAAGCCCTCCCCTATGTCGGCGACGTCAACGAAAAGAATGCCATCTCTCTCTCCGCCGCCCTCTTTGCCAATACTCTTGCGCGGACGATCGTTAAGGAGAATCCCACTTTGAAGACAGTGTTCAAGCAGTGGGAGCAAGAATCGGGCACGGAGACTTCGCTACAAAGCCAGTTGGAGAAGAATGAGGCGCTCAAGGCTCTGGTTCTTACCGAGACTCCCTGGGTAGCTGACGCACAGTCGGAGAGCGCCCAACGCCGTGCTATTGCAGCTTATTTCAACGACAACCAGATCAGCCATGCGCTCACCAATACCATCAGCAGCCTGCGCAAGTTGCAGAACGCCGACGGATCTTTCTCTTGGTGGCAAGGTATGGATGGTAGCTTTTATATGACGGTCGCTGTTACTAAGACCCTCGTCCGACTACAAGTAATGACAGGCGAGGACGCTACGTTGAACGCCCTCGTCACCAAGGCCTTCCGCTTCCTCGACAAGGAGGTGGCCCGACAGGTCACCGAACTCAAGAAAAGAGAGGATTTTTATCCCAGCGATGCCCTTTGCGACTATCTTTATACCAATGCATTAGCACAACGTAGCCGCACGGCAGATACCGACTATCTGCTGCGCCTGATGACCCGTCGTGCTTCGGAGCTAACCATTTATGGCAAAGCCAATACGGCGGTGATCCTCGCCCTGTATGATCAGCACTCGAAAGCCCTTACGTATTTGAAGAGCTTGAAGGAGTATACTGTGTACCGTGAGGAGATGGGACGCTATTTTGACACGCCACGTGCCAGTTATAGTTGGTTCAACTATCGGATTCCTTCGCAAGTAGCGGCTATCGAGGCCATTCGCACTCTGACTCCCGACGACACACAGACCCTCAGCGAGATGCGACGCTGGCTCCTTCTAGCTAAGCGTACACAAGCTTGGGACACGCCTTTCAATGCCGTGGAAGCCATTTGGGCTTTTGCCGACAAGGGCCACCTTGCTGCCCTGACCGACTCGGCTGCACCGACTCGGCTCTCCATCGACGGAAGGTCCATTGAGGAGCAGGGTTCAGCTGGGCTGGGCTACGTGCGCCATACAGAGACGTTGACGAATGCGCCGGCGACCTTGACAGCCGAAAAGTCCTCCGATGGCACGTCCTGGGGAGCTGTCTATGCGCAATATCTCCAGCCTATGCGCGAGATTCGTGCTTCCTCGGCAGGTCTCAAGGTCAGCCGCGAACTTCTTGACGAGGACGATAAGCCGGCCACCCAACTGACGGTTGGCGACCGCGTGCGAGTACGCATTACCATCCAAGCCGACCGCGACTACGACTTTGTGATGGTAAACGATATGCGTGCAGCCTGCCTGGAGCCCGTGGCCCAGGAGAGTGGTTATCAATGGGGCTACTACCTGGAGACCCGCGACCAATCGACCCGTTATTTCTTCCATCAAATAGCTAAAGGCAAGCATGTGGTCGAGACGGAGTACTATATTGCCCGAGAGGGCAACTACCTCTCGGGCACCTGCACGGCACAATGTGCCTATGCGCCTGAATACAGCGGAAGGACCACTGCTGCGACAGTGAAAGTATCGAAACCAACTACATATTAAGTTCATTTGCATACCAACCTATGACGATAGAAATCGATTCAGGCAGTGGCTTTTGCTTCGGTGTGACCACTGCCATCAACAAAGCGGAGGAAGAACTCAAGTCGGGCAATACCCTCTATTGCCTTGGCGACATCGTACACAACGGTGTCGAGGTGGAGCGTCTTGCTCACAAGGGACTGATCACCATCAATCATGAACAGTTTCAGCAACTCCACGATGCAACGGTGCTGCTCCGAGCCCATGGCGAACCACCCTCTACCTACGAAACGGCCCAACGCAATAACATCACAATCATTGACGCGACGTGTCCGGTGGTGCTGGCCTTGCAGCGCAGGGTGAAGCGCCAGTGGGAGAAGGCGCAAGACGGACAAGTGGTTATTTTTGGCAAGAAAGGTCATGCCGAAGTGCTTGGCCTGGTCGGGCAGACCCACGGAGGTGCTATTGTTGTGGAAAACCTCGACGACGTGCGTCACCTCGACTTCTCCCGCTCCATCTTCCTTTTCTCCCAGACGACGAAAAGCCTCTCGGCCTATCGGGATATCATCGCTTACATCCAGGGTCATATCGCCGACGGATGTGCCTTTGAGAGTTTTGATACCATCTGTCGTTCAGTGGCCAACCGTATGCCTAATATCGCCGACTTTGCCGCTTGTCATGAACTTGTACTCTTCGTAGCAGGCCGCAAGAGCAGCAACGGACGCGTGCTCTTTGCGGAATGCAGCCGCGTCAATGCTAACAGTCATCAGATAGAAAGTCAGGATGAGATCCGAAGGGAGTGGCTCGATGGCATACAGTCGGTGGGTATATGTGGGGCGACAAGTACCCCCAAGTGGCTCATGGAGCAATGTGCGAAAAAGGTAGAGCAACTGTTTAAGTTCTGAAATTTCCACCCAATGATATGATCGTTCAGCTATAAAGCCATGCATCTAAGTCGATGGTACCTTCGCATAATTAATGAGATGAATCAAAAAAAGTGGGTGTTGTTTCCTCAAAAGTGGGAGTTATTTTCCAAAATCCTGCAAAAAGGTTTGTAGATACATTTATTTTTACTACCTTTGCCCCTGTTAAAATCTTCAATAAGGTAATAATTAGAATCTTCCTATGACAAAGATTAAGACAATTGGTGTATTAACTTCGGGTGGAGATGCCCCAGGAATGAACGCGGCAATTCGTGCCGTCACGCGTGCAGGAATCTATAACGGTTTCAATATCAAGGGTATTTACCGAGGTTATGATGGATTGGTAACAGGAGAGATAAGGGATTTCACCACCGAGAATGTCAGTGGCATCATCGGCAGGGGAGGTACAATCCTCAAGACGGCACGCTCTAAGGCATTCATGACCAAAGAGGGGCGTGATAAAGCCTATGAGAACATCCAACAACATGGTATCGACGCGCTGGTCGTCATCGGCGGCAATGGTTCGCTGACGGGTGCGATGAAGTTTGCTGCAGAGTATGATCTCTGCTGTATCGGACTGCCTGGTACCATTGACAACGACCTCTACGGTACGGACAACACGATCGGTTATGACACGACGCTCAATACCATCGTAGAGTGTGTTGATAGAATTCGCGATACCGCTCAAAGCCACGAGCGCATCTTCTTTGTAGAGGTGATGGGCCGTGATGCTGGTTTCTTGGCACAAAACTCTGCCATCGCCAGTGGTGCGGAGGCTGCCATCATCCCCGAAGATTCCACGGATGTTGACCAGTTGGCACGCTTCATGGAGCGTGGTATTCGCAAGTCAAAGAAGAGTTGCATCGTCATCGTCTCGGAAAGCCCGAAGTGTGGTGCGATGTACTATGCGGAGCGCGTTCACAAGGAGTTCCCCGACTATGACGTGCGTGTCTCCATCCTGGGGCACTTGCAGCGCGGAGGTCGTCCCTCGGCCCGCGACCGCATTCTGGCCAGCAGAACGGGCACTGGTGCCGTGGAGGCCATCATGCAAGGACAACGCAACCTGATGGTAGGCGTGAGAAACAACGAGGTCTGCTACGTGCCGCTCTCGGAGGCTATTCGTTCTGATAAGCCTTTCGACCGCAAGTTGATCCGCGTCCTTGATGAGGTGAGCATCTAACTAAAAACAAAATCGAAGTATAATAACGCATAAACAAAGAAGTAAAATTTATGTCACAAACTATTGGACATATCTCTCAGATTATCGGCCCGGTGATCGACGTTTATTTCGACACTAAGGGCGAGGATCCTGAGAAGGTACTGCCTAAAATCTATGAGGCATTGCGCGTAAAGCGTCCCGATGGCCGCGACCTCATCATCGAGGTGCAGCAGCACATTGGCGAGGACACTGTGCGCTGCGTTGCCATGGACAACACGGACGGATTGCAGCGTGGACTGGAGGCAATGCGTACGGGAAGTCCTATCACCATGCCGGCTGGCGATCAGATCAAGGGCCGTATGATGAATGTCATTGGTCAGCCTATCGACGGTATGGAATCGCTCGATATGAAGGGAGCGTACCCCATCCACCGCGAGGCTCCGAAGTTTGAGGATCTCTCCACCCACAAGGAGATGTTGCAGACCGGTATCAAGGTCATCGACCTCTTGGAGCCGTACATGAAGGGTGGTAAGATTGGACTTTTCGGTGGTGCTGGTGTCGGTAAGACGGTGCTCATCATGGAGTTGATCAACAATATTGCCAAGGGTCACAACGGTTATTCCGTCTTTGCTGGCGTCGGTGAGCGTACCCGTGAGGGTAACGATCTGATTCGTGATATGCTTGAGTCAGGCGTTATCCGTTATGGCGAGAAGTTCAGAAAGGCTATGGACGAGGGCAAGTGGGACTTGAGCCTTGTTGACCCTGAAGAACTTCAGAAGTCGCAGGCTACGCTGGTCTATGGTCAGATGAACGAGCCTCCTGGGGCACGTGCCTCTGTCGCCCTCTCTGGTCTGACGGTGGCTGAGGAGTTCCGCGATCATGGTGGTAAGAACGGAGAGGCTGCTGACATCATGTTCTTCATCGACAACATCTTCCGTTTCACTCAGGCTGGTTCTGAGGTGTCTGCCCTGCTGGGGCGCATGCCTTCTGCCGTAGGCTATCAGCCGACATTGGCCAGCGAGATGGGTGCAATGCAGGAGCGCATCACCTCTACAAAGCGTGGTTCCATCACCTCCGTACAGGCAGTCTATGTGCCCGCTGACGACTTGACCGACCCTGCTCCAGCAACGACTTTTACTCACCTTGATGCTACTACGGTGCTCAACCGTAAGATTACTGAGCTGGGTATCTATCCTGCCGTTGATCCGCTGGCCAGTACGTCGCGTATCCTCGACCCGCTGATTGTCGGCAAGGAGCACTATGCCTGTGCCCAGCGAGTGAAGGAGACTCTTCAGCACTATCAGGAGTTGCAGGATATCATTGCCATCCTCGGTATGGACGAGTTGTCCGATGAAGACAAGTTGGTTGTCAATCGCGCACGCCGTGTGCAGCGTTTCCTCTCCCAGCCGTTTACGGTGGCAGAGCAGTTTACGGGCATTCCTGGCGTGATGGTACCCATCGAGGAGACTATCAAGGGTTTCAATGCCATTCTGGATGGTGAGGTCGATGACCTGCCTGAGCAGGCGTTCCTCAACGTTGGTACAATCGAGGATGCCAAGGAGAAGGGTAAGAAACTCTTGGAGGCAGCCAAAGCCTAACGCTTATGTTGAGATTGAGAATAGTAAGTCCCGAAAAGGTCATGTTTCACGGCGAAGTCGAGAGCGTGTTGGTACCGGGTATGGTGGGTCCCTTTGAGATCCTCAACGACCATGCTCCTATCATCTCCACCTTGACGAAAGGTCGTGTGGAATATACCGAGAAGGACGGTAAGAAGCAATTCGACATAGAAGGAGGCTTCGTTGAGGTCAAGCGCAACGAGGTTAACCTCTGTGTTGAGGTATAGAAGACTCCCATGGCAAAGCACCAAGACATTGTCGGACACTACGCTTCCTTATATAATAGGATAGGCTTGTGGATCATCGCCGGCTTGACCCTACTTGGCTTTTTGGCCGAGCAGATAGCCTTCAAGTATGGTTTCACCTATAGTATTGTGTTCTCGGCTGTCTATTTTCTTTTGGTGACCATGATCAACGGACGCTGCTGGCGCAAGGCAGCGCAAAAGGCTGGCAACGGCCTCACGCGCTTCTATTTTGCGTCGTCGGCCGCGAGAATGCTTCTCGCATTCATTGTCGTCCTCATCGGAGCTTTCTTTCTCCGTGGCGACAAGACGTGCCTTTTGTCCTTTGCGTTGATTTTTGCCACCTACTACGTGCTGATGCTGGTCTTCGACTGCATATTCTTCTCTCATATAGAGAAAAAACATTTGATTAAATAGCTGACATGAAAGCATTCAAGCAATATCTCCTCGTGCTGATACTCGGTCTTCTCGCTGTGCCATCAATGGCCGGAGAGAAGATGACGATTGACATGAAGGAAATTTTGTGGGGACATATCAAAGACTCATACGAGTGGCACATCACCAATGTTGGTGACCATCCAGTGGTAATCAACCTCCCGGTGATCGTGAAAAGCTCTACAGGCTGGCATGTGTTCTCCTCATCACAATTCTCTCATCATGCTGATGAGCAGGGCAACCGTCCTGGTCCTTACGGACTGTGTATCAAAGGTGGTGAGGCTGAGACCTATCCAGGTAAAATCGTAGAGCAGGTCAATGGTCAAGAAGTGCGTCCGTTTGACCTCTCCATTACAAAGTCTGTGGCCGTCCTTTTCATCGATGCCATCATCCTCTTGCTGTGTGTGCTCATTCCTGCCCGCTGGTGTAAGCGTCATAAGATTGACGATCCTGCTCCTTCTGGTTTCACAGGTCTGATGCACATGTTCATCAAGTCGGTCTATGATGACGTCATCAAGGCAGTCATGGGCGATGAGGCTCCGAAATATGCTCCCTATCTTTTGACGTGCTTCTTCTTCATCTTCATTGCCAACTTGATGGGTATCGTGCCTTTCCCCCCGGGTGGTGGCAACCTCACGGGCAACATCTCGTGTACTTGCTTTTTCGCCCTATGCACATTCCTCATCACCAATTTTACGGGTACCAAGGAATATTGGAAGGAAATCTTCTGGCCGGAAGTACCCACATGGTTGAAGGTCCCTGTTCCCTTGATGCCCGTTATCGAGCTTGTAGGTATCTTCACTAAGCCATTGGCACTGATGATCCGACTTTTTGCCAACATGATGGCAGGCCATGCGATTGCCTTGTCATTCGCGGGTATGATTTTCATCATGTTCCATCTCACTGAGAATGCGCTGGTCAACAACGTCGCCGGAAGCAGTATCTCAGTTATCTCGGTAGCGCTGAGCGTCTTCATGATGCTGCTTGAGATTCTTGTAAGCTACATCCAGGCCTTGGTGTTCACGATGCTTAGTGCCGTGTTCATCTCGTTTGCTCATGTCAAGGAGCATGCCGCATAAGGATTTCGGTCCGACCTCCTGCCTATGCGCGGAGACCGGTCAAAAGCAAAATAAATAATCAAAAATATCAAATAATTAAAAAGCTTTTTAACTATGTTATCATCATTGTTGTTAGCAGCTGAGGTTGCAAAGATGGGTGGCGCATTGGGCGCAGGTATTGCCGTTATCGGTGCTGGTTTGGGTATCGGGCGCATTGGCGCCCAGGCCATGGATGCCATGGCTCGCCAGCCGGAGAAGATTGGTGATCTCCGTTCTTCCATGATTATCGCAGCTGCCCTCGTCGAGGGTGTGGCCTTCTTGGCCGTGATCGTTGCGCTCTTGGCAGTAGTTATGTAATCAATCCCGCGTAAGCGGGAGGTTTTCAATGAACTTTAACCAGTAAGTATGGATTTATTAATCCCTGAAGGTGGATTGCTTTTTTGGATGACGCTGGTCTTCGTCATCGTCTTCTTGATTCTTTGGAAGTTTGGATTTCCTGCTATCGTGAAGATGATCGACGAGCGTAAGGCTTACATTGACGAAAGCCTTCGCAAGGCCAAGGAGGCCAATGATAAGCTCCAGAATATCCAAAAAGAGGGTGAAGCCATGCTGCAAGAGGCTCGCGACAAGCAGGCCGCCATCCTGCGGGAGGCTGCCTCTACGCGCGACGCTATTGTCGAGAAAGCTCAGGCCAAGGCCAACGACGAGGGTGCACGCATCCTTGCCGAGGCCAAGGCTGAGATCGATAGCCAAAAGCAGGCCGCCATCCGCGACATTCGCACACAGGTGGCTGAGCTCTCTGTGCAGATCGCAGAGAAGATTCTCCGCGAAAAACTCGCTGCTTCCGACAAGCAGAATGCGCTGATAGACAAACTGCTGGATGAAGTTTCTTCTGATAATAATAAGGACAAGTAATCATAGCTTATGGATTTAGGTGTAATATCGGTTCGCTACGCACGTGCGCTCATCAAGAGCGCTACTGCGTCGAAGCTCGAAGATCAGGTCTATAAGGAGATGTCAGTTCTCTCCACGAACTACATCCGGGTGCCTGAATTGCGCTTTACGATAGACAACCCCATGCTCTCCAAGGCCAAGAAGCAACAGTTGCTGGAGACGGCATGTGGCGGAACTCCCTCCCCACTCACCGCTCGCTTTATTGCTTTGGTGCTGAAGGAGGACAGGGAGAGCGCACTACAATTCATGGCGACCTCTTACATCACTCTTTATAGAAAGCAGAAGAATATCATTCGCGGTACGCTCACCACTGCTGCCCCTGTCTCGGCTGAGACCGAGCGTAAGGTGAAGGCGATGGTCGAGAAGAAAACTCATGGTTCTGTAGAGTTCAACACCGAGGTGAACCCTGACTTGATTGGCGGTTTCATCCTGGAGTATGATACCTATAGAATGGATGCCAGCATCCAGCGCAAGCTGCGTGACATCCGCAATACGTTAATCAAATAATTCAGAAACAATTAGTAATGTCAGACAAGATAAAACCAAGCGAGGTCTCTGATGTGCTGCTGCAGCAACTCCAAGAGGTGAATAGTGGCACGCAGTTCGACGAGGTAGGCACGGTGCTTACTGTCGGCGACGGTGTGGCGCGTATCTACGGACTGCGCAACGCTGAGGCCAGTGAGCTGCTTGAGTTTGAAAATGGCACGATGGCCATCGTGATGAACCTGGAGGAAGACAACGTCGGTTGCGTCCTCTTGGGATCCACGGCAGGCATTGAGGAGGGTATGAAGGTGAAGCGTACGCATCGCATTGCCTCTATCCGCGTCAACGACAATTTCCTCGGACGCGTGGTCAACCCTCTCGGCCAGGCCATCGACGGCAAAGGAGACATTGATTTGACAGCATCCTTTGAGATGCCGCTCGACCGCAAGGCCCCGGGCGTGATCTACCGTCAACCGGTGAAAGAGCCGCTGCAGACGGGTGTGAAAGCTGTCGACTCCATGATTCCTATCGGTCGTGGACAGCGTGAGCTGATCATCGGTGACCGCCAGACGGGTAAAACCGCTATCGCCGTCGATACCATTATCAACCAAAAGAAGTTCTACGAGGAGGGCAAGCCCGTCTATTGCATCTATGTCGCCATCGGTCAGAAGGCTTCTACCGTGGCCTCACTCGTGCAGACGTTGAAGGAGCGAGGCGCCATGCCTTATACGATCATCGTCAGTGCTACCGCAGCCGATCCTGCCGCCATGCAGTACTATGCTCCTTTTGCCGGAGCTGCCATCGGCGAGTATTTCCGCGACCGCGGCCATAGCGCTCTCGTCGTCTATGACGACCTGTCAAAGCAGGCTGTTGCCTATCGCGAGGTATCGCTGATCCTTCGTCGTCCTTCTGGACGCGAAGCCTATCCTGGCGATGTCTTCTACCTTCACTCCCGTCTGCTCGAGCGTGCCGCACGTATCAACGACCAGCAGGAGATTGCCGAGCAGATGAATGACCTTCCCGAGAGCATGAAGGGCCACGTCAAGGGTGGCGGATCTCTCACCGCACTGCCAATCATTGAGACGCAGGCTGGCGACGTTTCCGCTTATATCCCGACCAATGTGATTTCTATCACCGACGGCCAGATCTACCTTGAGTCGGACCTCTTCAACCAAGGTTTCCGTCCTGCCATCAATGTCGGTATCTCTGTGAGCCGTGTGGGTGGTTCTGCTCAGATTAAGAGTATGAAGAAGGTGGCAGGTACGTTGAAGATTGACATGGCGCAGTATCGTGAGTTGGAGGCATTCTCTCAGTTCTCAAGTGATATGGATGCCGTGACGGCTATGACGCTCGACCGCGGACGCAAGAACAACCAGTTGCTCATCCAGCCTCAGTACACGCCGATGTCTGTCGGTGAGCAGGTGGCGATCCTCTATTGTGGTGTCCACGGTCTGCTCCACGACGTACCTGTTGACAAGGTGCGCGACTGTCAGGACCAGTTCCTTGAGTCTATGCGTTCAGCCCATGCTGATGTCATTGCCAATTTGGCAGCGGGCAAACTCGTTGAGGAAGATACGAAGGTCATTTCGGAAGTCATGGCCAACATCGCCGGACAGTTCAAAAACTAACGGGAAGGAGGTCTATCATGCCATCTTTGAAAGAAATCAAGAGTCGCATCGCTTCCGTCAATAGCACGCGGAAGATCACCAGTGCGATGAAAATGGTGGCTTCGAGCAAACTCCACCATGCCCAGACGGCCATCGAGAATATGCTCCCTTATGAAAATATGCTGGAGCATATCCTCAAGACGTTCTTGGTATCGGCACCCGATGTTGAGTTGCCGTTCGATCAGGAGCGTCCTGTGAAGAAGGTTGCGCTGATCGTTTTCTCTTCCAACTCGTCGCTCTGTGGCGGATTCAATGCCAATATCATCAAGACGATGCTCCATGCTATAGAAGAATATCGTAAGCAGGGACTCACCAACGATGATATCATTATCTACCCCATCGGCAGAAAGGTTGAGGAGAAGGTTCGTAAGCTCGGCTTACGATCGGCAGGATCGTTTGTCCATTTGGCTGACAAACCCAATTCCGCTCAGTGTCGCGACATCTCCGTCGAGGCGGGCACGATGTTCTTGGAGGGTAAAGTGGATAAGGTGGAATTGATCTACCACCACTTTAAGAGTGCAGGATCTCAGGTCCTCACACGCAGAACCTTCCTCCCCATCGACCTTCACGACGATGTTGGGGCCGATAACGACCGTGACCTGACATCCAATCTGGCTACTAAGAAGTCGCAGGAGTACCTCAAGAACCGCAATAAGCAGGAAGAGGAACGCGAGCAGGCGACAGTCAAGCCCCTCAATGACAATTTCCTTGTGGAACCCGACTTGAAAACAGTGCTTACTGAACTTGTCCCCAAGGAGTTGCACTTGATGGTCTACACAGCGCTGCTTGATAGCAACGCCTCGGAGCATGCCGCCCGTATGGTAGCCATGCAGACGGCCACGGACAACGCAGACGAGTTGCTTCGCGAGCTTAACTTGCAGTACAACAAGTCTCGACAGGCAGCCATTACTTCCGAACTGCTCGATATTGTGGGTGGATCGTCCAACAACTAAGTTGCACGCTCTTCCTTACCCTATATAGTTGTCGGGGACTGATTCAACTAAGTTTGATATCAGTCCCCGACGATTTTTTATGTTTATTTCGAAAAGAAGAATACTTTGAGGAAAGCAAAGTATTATTTTACAATTGTAAGCTATTAGAGTTCCCAGCCGATTGCAGAAGCACCGAGAACGGCAGCACTGGCATCGTCAAGAGAACTGATAAGGAATTGTGCCTTGTCCTTGTAGATCTTCAGTACATTCTCGTCGTAAGCTTTCTTTAACGGCTTCATGAGCAGGTCCCCGGCCTTTGTCAGTCCACCAAAGAAGACGAAAGCCTCGGGTGAGGAGAAGGCCATGAAATCGGAGCAAGCCTCACCGAGAATCTGTCCTGTAAACTCATAGATGCGGTTGGCGAGGGCGTCGCCCTTGCTGGCAGCGATGGATACATCGAGGGAGGTGATTTCCTCGGGGTCCATTTCGCGCAGCAGAGACGGTTCGTCGCTTGTGGCGAGGAACTCGCGAGCTGTGCGTGCCACACCCGTGGCGGAGCAATAAGTCTCCAGGCAACCCTTGCGTCCGCAGCCACAGGGGCGTCCGTTCTCGCGGCGAATGATGGTGTGGCCCAGCTCTCCAGCGAAGCCGTCGCTGCCATAGACCATGTGTCCATCGACGACAATACCCGATCCGACACCCGTGCCGAGCGTGATCATGATGAAGTTCTTCATGCCGCGTGCTACGCCATACTGCATCTCGCCGATGGCGGCAGCGTTGGCGTCGTTGGTGAGGCCCACGGGGATGCCAAGCTTCTCAGAGAACATATCTGCCAATGGAATCACACCGTCATGGCCCCAGGGCACATTGGGGGCAAACTCTATCGTGCCGCGATAGTAGTTGCCGTTGGGCGCACCGATGCCCATGGCTTTGATCTGCTCTATGCCGCCTACTTTTGCAATGATGGGCTTGAGGGCCTCCACGCCAGCAGAGACAAAGTCCTCTGCGGTCTTGTATGCCTGCGTCTTAATAGAGTTGGTTGTCAGTATGTTGCCACGCTGATCTACGATTCCAAAAACTGAGTTAGTGCCGCCTAAGTCCAAACCGATGACAAACGGCTTTTGCTGTTCTTGTGCTACCATGTTTTATATATTCTATTAGTTATTATAGCCACTTTATAGCCACGGCAAAGTTACTAAAAACTCATGAATAAGCAAAGTTTTGCACGTCAAATTTGCTCATGTGCCATATTTTTCCGAATTTTGCACCCGAATTATGAATATAGACTTTCCCATCCAGCTCGATATCCTCGATTTCATCTTCAAGGGGATAGCCATTGGCATCATCGCATCAGCACCCATGGGCCCCGTCGGAATCCTCTGCATCCAGCGCACTTTGAACAAAGGTCGCTGGTATGGTCTTATGACTGGTGTTGGGGCGGCGGTGAGCGACATCATCTATGCGCTGATTGTGGGATTGGGCATGGGCTTCATCATGGAGCCGTTGCAAAATCCCAAGTACCAGTTTTTTCTCCAGATCTCCGGTAGCGTTATCCTGCTGCTTTTTGGTCTTTTCTGCTTTCGTTCGAACCCGGCCAAGAAGATGCCTCATCATACGAAGAACAAAGGTAAGGGATCTCTGCTCAACAATGGGTTGACGGCGTTTCTTGTCACCTTCTCCAATCCCCTGATCATATTCCTTTTCATGGCTACCTTTGCACAGTTCGCCTTCGTCCAACCCTCACGCCCCTTTGAGACATGTGTGGGTTTCACTTGCATTCCGCTGGGTGCACTGTTGTGGTGGTACGGGCTGACCTGGCTTGTCGATAAGATCGGAGGGCGTTTCAACGTCACTGGTATCGCCATTATCAATAAGGTCATTGGATCGGTGGTCATCTTGTTCTCGGTGATAATCCTCTTCGGCACCGTCTTCAATCTATACCACCTGCCCAGTTATTAATCCGGCTTCCTTTCGTAGCCAATAGACAAAAAACATGTTCATAGCCAAAAGTATCAGAGAGAAAAGTGTTGTGGAGTATCTGCTTTATATGTGGCAGATGGAAGACTTGATACGTGCCTACGGTTGTTCACTGACGCGTATCCGCCGTGAGTATATAGACCGTTTCGAGTATACCGATCAGCAAAAAGACGAGGAGGAAGATTGGTTTGGCGATCTGATTCGCATGATGAACCAGGAGGGAAAGCGTGAGAAGGGACATCTCGCCATCAACGAGGTGTTGCTCCAGGACCTTGGCGATCTCCATGTTCGCCTGCTCCAATCCACCCGCTTCCCATTTTACTCGGCAGAATACTATCGTGTGCTACCCTTCATAGTGGAACTGCGACAAAAAGGTGACAAGGAGATCGGAGAGGTAGAGACTTGCCTCAACGCCCTCTATGGTGTAATGCTCTTGCGGATGCGGCAAAAGCCTATCTCGCCAGAGACCGCTCACGCCATCAAAGCTATCACGACATTCCTCGGCATGCTCTCTGACTATTATATCAAGGACCGGACAGAAGGCCTGGAATGGGAGGAGCACTAAATGGAGTGAAATTTTGAATGAAGGGACGCTTATCCCCCGCTGACATGTGCGGGACGTAAGTAGCCCTTCCTGATAAACATACAGAACCATCATCATGAATATACTGGTAACAGGAGCCAACGGCCAATTGGGCAACGAAATGCAACTCGTGGCCCGTACGAGCCGCGACCACTACATCTTCACCGATGTGTGTGATGGCTATCCAACCCTCGACATCACCGATCTGGACGCCGTCCGTCAGGTGGTGGCCGAGGAGAAGATCGGCTGCATCATCAACTGTGCGGCCTGGACCAATGTCGATAAAGCTGAGACCGCTGGTGACATTGTGGAGACACTTAACGCCATTGCCCCCGAAAACCTTGCCCGCGCGATGAAGGAGGTGGGTGGTCTGCTTGTCCATGTCAGCACTGACTACGTCTTTGGTGCCGACCCCTACAACACACCTTGTCAGGAGACTCAGACGGGAACCCCTACGGGCGTCTATGGGCTCACCAAACTCCATGGCGAGGAGAAGATCATAGCAACGGGCGTTGACCACCTCATCATCCGCACGGCATGGCTCTATAGCAGCTTTGGTCACAACTTTGTCAAGACGATGCTCCAGCTCACGGCCACGAAGCCTCAGCTCAAGGTCGTTTTCGACCAGTGCGGCACACCGACCTATGCAGGCGACCTTGCTGCCGCCATCTTCGACATCGTGGAGCATCGAAAATATACGAACCATACTGGTGTCTATCATTTCAGCAATGAGGGTGTCACCTCATGGTACGACTTCACTCAAATGATCGCGCGCCTGGCGGGTCATACCGCCTGCGATATCCAGCCTTGCCATAGCAGTGAGTTCCCTTCCCCTGTGAAGCGACCCGCCTACTCCGTTCTCGACAAGACCAAGATCAAAGCTACCTTCGGCCTCACCATCCCCTATTGGCTCGATTCACTCGAAAAATGTATCAACCTCATCAAAGCAGCACAAGCATGAACGAAATAGAACGCAGACGCACCTTTGCCATCATCAGCCACCCTGATGCGGGTAAGACTACCTTGACCGAGAAATTCCTCCTCTTTGGTGGACAAATTCAGGTAGCCGGTGCGGTGAAGAGCAACAAAATACGCAAGAGCGCCACCTCCGACTGGATGGATATTGAGAAGCAGCGTGGTATCTCTGTCTCCACGTCGGTGATGGAGTTCGACTATAGTCCCAAGGGTGCCGAAGCCAAGGAGGACGAGACCTATAAGGTCAACATCCTCGATACGCCAGGCCACCAAGACTTTGCCGAAGATACTTATCGAACGCTTACGGCTGTCGATTCCTCTATCATTGTGGTGGATTCTGCCAAAGGTGTGGAGGCACAGACACGCAAACTGATGGAAGTCTGCCGTATGAGGAATACTCCCGTCATTATCTTTGTCAACAAGATGGACCGCGAGGGTCGCGATCCCTTCGACCTGCTCGACGAACTGGAGCAAGAACTTCATATCCACGTGCGACCGCTCTCCTGGCCTATTGGCCAGGGTCAGCGCTTCAAGGGCGTCTATAATATCTACGAAGAACAACTTAATCTCTTCACTCCCAACAAGCAGCGCGTGACGGAGAAGGTGGCTGTCGATATCCAGTCGGAAGAGCTCAATGCTCAGGTTGGCGACGAGTTTGCCGAGCAACTGCGTGGTGACCTGGAACTGGTAGAAGGAGTCTATCCAACTTTTGACGTCGAGGCCTATCGCCGTGCTGAGGTAGCTCCGGTCTTCTTTGGCTCTGCTCTCAACAATTTTGGTGTGCAGGAATTGCTCAACTGCTTTGTAGAGATTGCCCCGTCGCCCCGTCCCACGCAGGCAGAGGAGCGATTGGTCTTGCCCACGGAACCCAAGTTTACCGGCTTTATCTTCAAGATTACTGCCAATATCGATCCCAACCACCGCTCCTGCATCGCCTTCTGCAAGGTTTGCTCGGGTCGCTTCGTGCGCAACCAGCCCTATCGCCACATCCGTCTGGACAAGACGGTGCGTTTCTCCTCGCCCACACAGTTTATGGCGCAGCGCAAGAGTACGGTAGAGGAGGCGTGGCCTGGCGATATCGTGGGTCTGCCTGACAATGGTATCTTCAAGATCGGAGACACACTCACCGAAGGCGATATGCTCCACTTCCGTGGTCTCCCCTCTTTCTCCCCCGAACTGTTCAAGTATATTGAAAACGACGACCCGATGAAGTCGAAGCAATTCCAAAAGGGTTTGGAGCAACTGATGAACGAGGGTGTGGCCCAGTTGTTTGTCAACCAGTTCAACAACCGTCGCATTGTTGGCACGGTAGGCCAACTCCAGTTTGAGGTCATCCAGTATCGTCTGGAGCATGAGTACAATGCACGATGCCGCTGGGAACCCGTCCATCTGCATAAAGCCTGCTGGATAGAAGCTGACAGCGAGGAGGAACTTGAGCGATTCAAGAAGCGCAAATATCAGTATATGGCGAAGGATATCGAGGGTCGTGACGTCTTCCTGGCCGATTCTGGCTATGTACTAAGCATGGCGCAACAAGACTTCGAACACGTCAAGTTCCACTTCACCAGCGAGTTTTAACCCATCAGTATCCATTGACGGAGGCGTCAAGAGGCGCCTAATCTATGGATGATTTTTAGCGTCCTCTAACAACAGAAGCGTTGTTGGAGGACGTTATCTTTAGCTATAGTTGGTGGCTGGCAATTTGATACACCTTGTTGCAGTCGTTCTTGACGAACAAGGGAACAACCTATGCAAACAGTAAATCTTACTCCTTGTAAAACCAAGAGAGAAGACGGTTGAACCATCCTATCGTGAAGTGGAACCAGCGGTAGGTCGAGGTAGGCTTGCCACCGAAGCCAAGTATGAATTCGCGGTAGGGGTTGCGGCGAAACGGCAGTCCTACGTTGAGAAAGAAAACATGTCTGAGTTTCAGGGCATGACAATATTCCAGCGCATGCCAGACAGTGGCCGTTAGCGGCCGTGCCGTCGGGTAGCGTTTGCCCTGCGCTGCCATGTACCAAAGATAGCCGTCGCCCTTCGACTCCATGACCGACGCTCCGCCGACCACACGCCCCTTGTAGTATGCCACGAGAATATGGGCTCGTGGTGTGTGGAGAAGTCGCTGGAAGAAGTCCTCTCCTGGCAAATAGCGGTGGAGTTTGGTGCGGTAGTAGGCGTGTAGTACTTTGTAGTAAGCACTGACCTCCAGTTCGGTCCTGGCCTCGTGCACAGTCACCCCTGCCCGCTCGCTACGCAGGACGTTGTGGGCAGTGCGGTCAGATAGTCGCTCACGAGGTGTTCGGCTATGCAGAGAGTTGTGTATCTGCATCCAGCGGATGGGAAAATAGCCGTTATGGCGCAGCGAACGGTAGCCGAACATCTTTTTCTCCAGGTCGCTCACCTCGATATAGAGGCAGAGCTTGCGATGGAGGAATCGTGTCAAGGCAGCCATCATCCTATCAAAGAGCGCAGCCTTGTCCACACCAGGGGCGTACACACCCGCCCCGATGACACGTGCGAAGGTGAACAAATAGGGAGGAAGCAGACTGCCCCGTCGGCGCAACTCTGCCAGTAGGTGGGCCTTCACCCTTCCCTCTTCGTCGGTGACAACCACCATATAAGGCCACGTGCCGGCTGTCTGCTCGATGAGCAGAAAACGCTCGCGGCTATGAAAGAGGTCGTTGCCTTCAACGATGGGCAAGTCCTTGCTTTGCGTGATGATATGGACGCTCAGCTCGTTCATGCTGCAAAAATAGTAAATGTTTTCTAAAAAAAGGTCGTTGCCAAGGATTATTTGTACTAAATTGGCTAACTTTGTGGTTAGGAATCTGCCCTACTCCACAAGAACGACGGCAGTTTCTGTTGTAGTATCGAATAAACATGAAACGCTAACATAGTCAAAATGAAAATAGTAATGATTGGTGCGGGCAATTTAGCCACACAATTTGCCAAGGCCTGTCTTCGTGCAGGACACGACATCTTGCAGGTCTTTAGTCGGACGGCGGAAGCTGCCAATGTCCTCTCCCAACAGGTTGGCGGTGCTCCCGTGAACGATGTGAACCTTCTAACCTATGATGCTGATGTCTATGTCTTTGCCCTCCGCGACAGCGCGCTGGGCGAGATGATACCCAAGGTGTGCCATGGGCGTGAGCAGCATGTCTTCCTCCATACTGCAGGTTCCGTGCCGATGAGTGTCTTTGAGGGCATGGCTTTGCACTACGGTGTCCTCTACCCCCTGCAGACGTTTTCCAAGACCCGCGACGTTGACTTTGCCAGCATTCCCTGCTTCACCGAGGCCAACGACGACTTTGCCCGCCATACGGTGGAGGAACTTGCGAAGAGTCTCTCTCAGCATGTACGCCCCCTCGGTAGCGATCAGCGTAAATATGTCCACTTGGCAGCAGTATGGGCGTGCAACTTTGTCAACCATTGCTATGATGTGGCTGCTGACGTGCTTGCACGGCAACACATTCCCTTCGATGTACTATTGCCGCTCATCGACGAGACCGCGCGCAAGGTCCATGAGTTGCCTCCTGGCGAGGCCCAGACTGGTCCCGCCATCCGTTACGACGAGCACGTCATCAGGGAACAGTCCCAGCTGATGCGGCTGAATCCACTGGAGAAAGACCTCTACGAGCGGCTGTCGGTCAGCATTCATCAGAAGAACTCATAGCGCAGCTGCCATCCATCACGCGAATCGTTTCCCCATTATTATATAGAACGCTAAGTATCCATCAGAAGAATATACAGACATGATCAATTATGATTTGACCCAAATACGCGCCATTGTCTTCGACGTGGACGGCGTCTTGTCGTGTTCCACCATCCCTATGGACAGTCGGGGTGAGCCTGTCCGCACTATCAATATCAAGGACGGCTATGCCATACAGTTGGCTGAGAAACACGGACTGCGCATTGCCATCATGACGGGTGGTCACAATGAGGACATCCGCCTGCGCTATGAGTATCTCGGCGTGGAGGACGTCTATCTCAGCTGCGCTGTCAAAGTGCGCACGTGGGAGGCGTTTAAGGAGCGTTACGGCTTGCGCGACGAAGAGATCGTCTATGTAGGAGATGACATCCCCGACTATGAAGTGATGCAGCTTGCTGGCTGCGCATGTTGTCCGAAGGATGCCTGTCAGGAGGTGAAGGACATTTCCACCTACGTCAGCGACCGCCCTGGTGGGCAGGGAGTGGCGCGCGACGTCATCGAGCAGGTGCTGAAGGCACAAGGCAAGTGGGTGCTCAATGCGAAAGCCTTCGGCTGGTAGGAGCCTGACTGGGCAATATCTAAACACAAACAGAGGAAGTAATGAAAAAGATCATATTAGGAAGTCAGTCACCGCGCCGTCGTGAGTTGCTGGCAGGACTGGGGCTGCCCTTTGAGGTAAGGGTGATTGATGGCATCTCCGAGGGTTATCCCGACGGGCTGAGTCCGATGGAGATTGCTCGCTACATTGCCGCAGAGAAAGCCCAGCCCTATGCTGTGTCGCTAGGCGCGGATGACCTTCTCGTCTGTGCTGACACCATCGTGGTTGTCGATGAGGCCATCTTGGGCAAGCCTCATGATGCAGCCGATGCCCAACGGATGCTCCGTCTGCTCAGCGGGCGCACCCATCAGGTCATCACCGGGGTCTGCCTCACTACGACAAAGCGGCAGAAGCGTTTTGCTGTGGCTACGGATGTTACCTTCAAGCAGCTCTCTGATGAGGAGATCGACTATTACGTCTCCCATTTCAAGCCTTTCGACAAGGCTGGGGCTTATGGTATTCAAGAGTGGATAGGCTACATCGGTGTCACAGGCATCAAGGGTAGCTTTTTTAACGTCATGGGGCTGCCCGTTCAGCGGCTCTACGAGGAAATACAGGATATGTTGTAGTATCCGACAGGATGTCTTGTAGACGGTGTGTCTCGTCAATGAAACCAACGTTTAAGTATCCCTCATCGTGCTGCGTTTTTTTGTTTCCTCCCGAGGTTTCAAAATTTTCTCCCCGAGGAATGACGATTTGAAGGAGAAACGACGAACAAAAGGAAAAATGTATGTGAAGATGATGATTGATAAGATGCTGAACGTGTGATTTGCGTTGCGTCCGAGAAAGCCTCAAAAAATGAAGTTAACTTCATAGGCCTACGAAGTTATATTCATCGGCTTACGAAGTTAACTTCATCGGCCTTCGAAGTTATATTCATGAAAAGGGGGAATTACGCATCTCCTGCTGAGCACAAAAAAAGGACTGCCGTGGCAGTCCTTTTTTCTCTTTTGGCGTGTCCCTTACGGAAGGCTGATAGCCTCGCTCGGGCAGACACCTGCGCAGGTGCCGCACTCCGTGCACATGTCAGGGTTGATGGAGTACTTGTCGTCTCCAGCTGAGATTGCGCCCACCGGGCACTCGTCGATGCAGGTACCGCATGCTACACAGTCGTTACCAATTACGTAAGCCATAGTTCTTTAAAGTTTTAATTATTATAAATGTTCTTGTACTCTTTGTCCAATAGGATGTCCTGCTATTGGGAGGATACCTACTTTTGTACACTGCAAAGGTAGGTATTATTTTTCAGATACCTACAAATGAGGATAAGAAAATTCGATATTTAGACTTTATTAAAATTATTCTCCATGCAATAAGCCGCCATCAACTCCGTTATTTATATGATGACAAGATTGATATTGCGTATATTGGCGCTGTGCCTCCTTGGACTGAGTAGCCTGGAGGGCGTAGCACAGGAGCGGACGGTTCAGAATCGTCCCTATACAGATTTGCGTACCTTCCATTTTGGTGTGCTCGTGGGCACGCACCTGCAAGACCTTGAACTGCTCAATAGTGGACCTACCACCATCGATGTGGAGGACGGGCGGGGACCTGTGGAGCGCACGGTGTCCGTGGACCAAGACCGCTGGGATGCAGGATTCACGGTCGGTGTGCTGGGAGAATTGCGCCTGAACCAAACTTTCCAATTGCGTATTGCGCCAGCGATGTACTTTGGTACGCGTCACCTCACGTTTCGCAACATCACGGATGTCAATGCTTTAGGAGAGCCAACCATCCAGACGCAAGACCTCAAGACGGCCTATGTGGGTTGTGCGCTTGATCTTATAGCGGCGGGCCCTCGTTTCAACAACCACCGTCCCTATCTTATGGCGGGTGTCAATCCGATGATCAATCTCTCGGGAAAAGACAATGACTATATCAAACTCAAACGTTCAGACGTGTTTCTGGAGGTGGGTGTAGGTTGTGATTTTTATCTGCCCTTCTTCAAGTTGCGCCCCGAACTGAAGTTTATGTACAGCTTGGGCGACTGCCTTGACAAGAAACATGCCGACCAAGTGCGTGACAAGAACATGCTCGTCTATGCCAAGTCCGTCTCCGAGGCCCATTCCAAGATGATCGCCCTTACTTTCTATTTTGAGTAGTCGGTAGATTATTCACTCATATTTAATAAAAGCGAATGTCGGTGACGATCTGCGTGCCACCAGCCTTTTGGTTGAGTTTGGCAAGCAACGCCTTGCGCATCATTCCCAGTTCTGTACGTAGTGCCGGACTGGAGATTTGCACGAAGAGGGTTTGGTTGCGGATATACTTATTGGTGGTGTAGCGTGCGATAGTTGCACCTGCCACCTCTTCCCATGCCGCCAGCAGGCGGCGTTGCTGCAGGGGAGTCTCCAGTCCGTTTCTGCGTAACCATAGATGAAGCACGTCGTCGAGCGGTTCTACTTTTCTCCTAAACATATATCAAATACGGTGCGCCTCCTTTTCGCTGATGGTGCCATCCTCCATATTGAAGAGTTTGTATTCGCAGTCCGTGGCCGCAAGGATTTGGTCCAAATGGTCGCGGTTAGTATCTGTGATCAGTATTTGCCCATAGCCATCTCCTGAGACCAGTTTTACGATTTGTTCCACCCGTTGTGCATCGAGTTTGTCGAAGATGTCATCTAACAGGAGAAGCGGTACGCGCTTCTGGCCCACCGTCTTGAGGCAGGCAAACTGCGCTAGTCGCAGGGCGAGGACAAAGGTCTTGCTCTGTCCCTGGCTTCCCTCACGGCGCAGAGGATATCCACCTACGAGCATTTCGAGGTCGTCGCGGTGGACACCATGCAGGGAGTAGCCCACAGCACGGTCTTTCATGCGGTCGCGGCGAATCACGTCGAAGAGCGGACCTCGTTGGCAGTGGGAGACATAGCGTAGGCTCACCTCCTCCTTTCCCTGCGCTATCGACTGATAGGTCTCCTGGAAGACGGGTACGAGACGGTCGATGAATGCCGCCCGGGCCCGGTAGATGGCCTCTCCCGCATCACCCATCTGCATCTCCAGCAGTTCGAGCAGGCTGCTGTCGGGTTCCTCCTCGGCACGTAGCAGAACGTTGCGCTGCTGTAGGGCTTTGCCATACCGCTGAAGGGCTGTGATGTAGTCGCGGTCATATTGTGAGATCACCACATCCATCAGTTTTCTCCGTCCTTCGCTTGCGCCGTCGATGAGCGACGAGTCGGACGGCGAGACAAAAACAAGAGGTATCAGACCCAAGTGTTCGGAGAGTCTTCTATACTCCTTTTTCTCCCGCTTGAAGTGTTTCTTCTGTCCCCGCTTCATGCCACAATACACCTCTGTCTCGTCGCCTCCGTCGTCCAGGTAGTGACCCTGCACCACCATGAAGTCCTCGTCGTGGCGTACGAGTTGTGAGTCGATGGAGCAGAAGGCGCTCTTACAGAACGACAACATATAGACCGCGTCGAGAAAATTGGTCTTTCCCACGCCGTTGGAGCCTATTAGGCAGTTGAGTTTCGACGACAGTGTGACGTCGGCCGAGGCAATGTTCTTATAGTTGAGAATAGATATTCTTTTCAGTATCATGCAAGATTCTTTACGCTCTGGACGTGCAAAGTTACGTGTTTTGGGCGGAAATACGAAAAAAAACACTTTCAAATTTCAGTATTCGGGATAAAAGCAGTAATTTTGCAACGCTCTAATAGTGGGCATTTCAAAACGCAATATAATTTAAGTAAAAGCATAAAAATGGCAGAAAAGAAAGAAAAGCAGGTGACTTTTGAAGAGTCGCTCAACACTTCTGAGACTTTCTTCTTGAAGAACAGGAAGATGATCTTCGGCATTTTGGGTGCCGTTATCGTCCTTGTCGTCGGAGGCATCCTCTATCACAGCTATGTATCGCTTCCCCGCGAGGACGAGGCGAGCACCGAGTTGGCTAAGAGCGAGCAGCTGATGATGCAGCAGCAGTATGACCAGGCCCTCAAGGGCTTCCAGCGTGTGGCAGCCGACTACGGCAGTACGGATGCTGGCAACCTCGCTAACCTGTACACGGCGCTTTGCTATGCCCATCTTCAGAAGCCCGACTGGAAGAAGGCTTTGGAGTATGCAGAGAAGTTTAGCACGCGCGACGACAAGATCATCAGTCCCGAGTCGCAGGTAGCCCTGGCCGACATCTATGTCAACAATGACCAGACCGACAAGGCTATCGAGACGCTGAAGAAGGCTGCTGAGATGGCCGACAGCCGCGCAGACGGTGGTGTCAACCTCTCTGTGGCTCCCCTCGCCCTCCTCAAGGCTGGTCAGCTCCTCGAGAGCAAGAACAAGAAGGCTGAGGCTCTGGAGGTCTATAAGAGCATCAAGCAGAAGTATGTGGCCTCCCCGCTCTATCAAGAGATTGACAAGTATATCGAAAGAGCTTCGCGATAATGGCAACAGAACTTCATCATCTTTCTGACTACAACGAGGACTTGGTACCCGATGCAAGCAATATGTGCTTCGGCATCGTTGTGGCGGAATGGAATCCGGAAATCACCAATGCGCTGCTTACTGGTTGTGTGGCAACACTGGAGAAGCACGGCGCGCTGCCTGAGAACATCCATGTCAAGAGTGTACCTGGCAGCTTTGAGTTGATCTATGGCGCACACCAAATGTCGCGCAACGACGGCTACGATGCCATCATCATTCTGGGAAGCGTCATTCGTGGCGAGACTCCCCACTTCGACTATATCTGCGAGGGGGTGACCTATGGTATTGCTCGCCTCAACGCCACTTGTGACATCCCTGTAGTCTATGGCTTGCTTACCACCAACGATCTGCAGCAGGCTAAGGATCGTAGTGGGGGCCGCTTGGGCAACAAGGGTGATGAGTGTGCGGTAGTGGCCATCAAGATGGCAAAATTCTAATCTGGATGGCTCTACATCCAGGCTGAGGCTGGCTCCTGCCAGCTAACAAGTGGACAAGTAAACTGGGCTTCGAGAGCCTTTCTGTGCCATGTGGGTGGGATTATTCCAGCCATGCAAATGAGGCTATGCAGACGGTTTGTTTGTCCACTTGCCTTATCTATAATAGTACAACTTTTGATTATTGCTTTATTTTTTTAGATTATGACATTACAACAGTTATTGCAGAGCTACGATTTTGAGGAGATATTTCCCGAGGTAGGTCTTATGTATCCCCACGCTCGCAGAAAGCGAAAGGAGTTTGCTACGGCCTATATGCTCCTGAGGGAAATGAAACCGCAGGTAACTAAGCGCCAGATTCGCTATCAATTGATGCAGGACCCCAATACCAACGAAATGTTCTTTGGCGCTGACGATGCGTGCTTTGCCGAAAAGTGGGCAGTCCTCATCGGTAAGGAGGTTAAACGCGACGCAGGTGTGGACCTTACCGACACACAGATGCTGGCCAACTGCTTGCTCAACTGTGTGCTGATAGGCAAGTATCCTTCAGCGTTTGAGCCGACCTATCAGCAGATTGTTCGATAAGAGATTGTCGTCACGGGGCAAACGCTCGTTACCCACCATTATGCACAAAAAAGCCTGAATGCACCCAGCATTCAGGCTCCGTGATGCAGGTTGATGAACCTCGCATCAAAAAAAATTGATTGTCTCGCGACAACCAATCTTTATTAACCTTAATAATCTAATACCATGAAAAACACAGTGCAAAGATAGAACATTATCTGGAACCCCGCAAACTTTTCATGGGTTATTCTCGATTATTTAACCTCTTTTAAGAATAAATCCCCTAAATCGTATCTTTTCTCCAGCAAAATGGCCCTTACCTGCCTTTTGTCGGCTTCTGATAGCATGGGTAGGGAGAAGGAGGAATGCAGGAGAGTATCGACGGGAGAAAGAAGATAAAAACGTATTTTTGGCTCGATTTTCTGTTGCAACTCGATATAATGGTCCTCTGACATGGTGTCTGGACGAACAGTGGAGGCTTCTGCGCAGACATCGCCGGCCAATAGATGCCACGACAGGTCATAGAAATCGAGCTTGCTTTCTTGTTCAGGACCGCAGAAGGTGGTCACAACCGCCAAAATAGAGTCGCCCTGCGGATTGGCAATACGTTTCATCTCTATATAGGAGGCCTCTGAGAGCGTTGCCTTAAGGTAGTCGGCTGTCAGCGTGTCGATACGCGACTGGCCTGAAAGTCGGTTGCCTGTGGCTATCCCCTCGCCTACTCCATCAGCCATGATCGTTTTGGCATTGCGGTCGAGATAAGGGAAGAGACTGTCAGGCATGGCTATCCACAGAGAGCGCATCGTCTGGCCTTGAGCCGTGAAAGTGAGCAGGAAGGCCGTCAAGGCCATCATCAATTTTTTATTCATATTTAATATGGTGTTTATAACGTCATTATCTTCTTGTTCAATGTAGGGGTGAAATAGGCAAATAGCTAATTGCCAAAGGAACCAACATCCATGGGCTTTCCGCATAGCGACTTGAATGGACAACTTCCACATTCCTTTTCGTGATCATTGGGAGCAAAGGGCACGGAAGGGTCGAAAATCTCGCCTAGAAGCCTATGTAGTTCCTTGTCGAACTCCTCCCGCAACGATCCCATGTCCGTGATTCTTGTTTCTCCGATGCGCAGTAAGGGCGAATAGTCCTCGTCGGAAGTGTACTGGATGAAAAGTAATGCCGGACTGACTGGCCTATGCTGTGGATTCAGTTGTGGCGCATGTCCATCGATTAGCAGGCTATAGAGCATCACTTGCAACTGGTAGTCGATGTGATAGTCGGAAATCTTGGCAGGATTGAAGACATCGGGAAGTGCAGCAACAGACTTTGCCTGAGAGTTGCCTGTTTTGTAATCTACGACCCGTAGTTGTTGGTTACGGGTGCCCAAAAGTACCTCGTCGATGCGGTCTATCCGTCCGCCCACTCGGATGTTGTACTTTGGGCTGTCCTCTGCCGACTGCATTCGTGCATAGGCCGTTGCCTCATGGGCGATTATTCGTAAGGGAGCTACTTTGAGGTCAGTCTCCAGTAGTCGTACGAGATACTTTTTGATCACCTCCTCGTTGAGAAGTTGCAAACCATTGAGTTTCGGGTGTGTGGTCGCCCCTTTTCCAAGGTGGAAAAACTCCTCGGCAATTGCCTGACGGACCACAACCTGCAAGGGATTGTTCGCAGTCTTACGACAAGCCTGGATGAGGCGCTGCAGATCCTCAGTCTCGATTCGCTCCCTGGGAAGCAGTTGCTCATAGACCAGTTCGGCCGCACGGTGGAAGATGTTTCCGAAATGGATAGCACTGAATGCCTCTGCATCATTGTCGTCGGGTGTGCTAAGTCCTACGACATAGGCGTAGAAGAAACGCAGCTGGCAACGCAGGTAGGTGGACAGGGCCGAGGGCGAGATGGATCCAAACCCATGCAGAACGCTCATCACATGGTTGTCTTTGGTCACAGGGACGAGACAGATGTCCTGTGGTTCTTGTCCTGCCTGAAGGGTGATTTTCTCGATGTTGTGCGGCCACTCCACCATCAGTTGCAACATGAAGCGCGACATCTCGCCTGCCCTTAGTCCGTCGGCGCAACTATTGTAGGCAATGGTCACGTCCGTGGCCCGCTGGAGCAACGTATGGAAATAGTAGCTATATATGGACACCTTGTTATCGATCGTTGTCAGTCCGTAGGCTGCACGCAGCGCGTGGGGTATGAACGATGCATCATCAACTCCCTTGGGCATATTCCCTTCGTTGCACGAAAGGATGAGCACATGGTCGAAGTCGAGGTTGCGCGTCTCCAGCACACCCATCACCTGGACACCTCGTGCTGGTTCGCCATGAAAGGGTACGGAGGTGGCGCCCACCAGCTGGGTGATGAGTCGGCGGAGGATGGTCAGGTCGGCATCAAGGTCACCGTCTGCAATGAGTTTGGCAAGTTGTTGCAGCGTAGTGAACATGCGGAAAACAGACTCCTGGAAGAGTGGGGCCTTGCCGTTGGGACCACCCATTGCCACACTGCGCGTCACCTCTGCAAGCCACTCTGTCAACTGTAACGCATCCACCTCGCCAAGAGGTCCGTTTGGCAGTTCTCGGAAGATCAGGTGGAGCCCTTCGTCCTCTGACAAATCCTCGCGTGAGATGTAGAATCGTTTGGCGGCGATAAGGCGTGCGAGCAAGTCGGTGGCCAATGGAGATACAAACTTGGCATAGGGATGGCGTAGCACGCGCTCTATGAAAGCGAGTTTATAACGGCTTTCTTTGAGGGAGTAACCATCCGTCTGGAGCGCTATTAGCTGAGTGAGAAACGAGGCAATTGGAGTCTGCTGTAGTGGGTAGCCTGTCGTCACGTTTACCATCTCCACCTCGGAGGGGATACTATGGATGACGGTGGGAAGCAGGTGTTCGTCGCAGAGTACCACCGCCGTTCGCTTTCCGTCCTTGTAGCGTTCGTTCTCCCGTAGCCATGTAGAAATATAGCGAGCTTGCAGGTTCTCCGTTGGTGCTGACAAGAAGCGTATGCGTTTCTCTCTGCCGAGTTGTCCGTAGAGGTCTTCGTCCGCATCGTCGAGGGCGTTGGGGTAGCAGCTGGGCCACTGGCGGACATAGGTGCCCGCCTCATGGTCAGCAAGGTGGGTGTAATAATAGTCGTAGTCCCAGTAGAAGGCTGCCCTCCTCTCCTCTCGCAGTTGGTCGAAGAGACGTTGCTCCACCTTTTGTAGCACGTTGAAGCCGACGAAGAGGTAGTGGTCGCCAGGCAATTCGCCTTTATCGTGCTCCACCACGTCACGGTATAACATACCCTCATAGGCCAGCCCCCGTTCCCGCAGCCGCTGACGGTAGTCGGCATAAACATTGTAGAGGTTTGACCACAGACTGATAAACTTTTTCCGCAGTTGGGTTTCGTCGCCATTGAAATTGCCGAAGAAGCGCATGATGAGTTGTTTCTGTTCCTCGTCGAGATACTCGATGCTGTCCAGTTCGTGGAGATCGCGCACGTTGTGGAACAATTGCTGTGCATCGGCCATATTCTTGTCGATGTCGTCAAAGTCGGCCAAAAGCAATTGCCCCCATCCGAAGAAGTGGTCGAGTGTCTCGTCAATGCCTGTGACGGAGGTATAGCTCTTATGCAGCAGGCAGACAGACTGGATGGGGTTGGCTATAGAGAGCTGGGAACGGCTCCGAAACAACTCACTGATGGTGACGTAGGCCGGAGCCCAAATGGGTTTCTCGGCCATGCGCGCCAGTTCCTGGTTGAGAAAGAGAGCCGCACGCTTGTTGGGGAAAACAACCGTCAGCCGACTAAGGTCCGCCCCGTAGCGTTTGTATATGTCCTCAGCAACGTAAGTTAAAAATGACTTGATCATAAATGTAAAGAGTTGGTTGCGACGGATACAGACGGGACATGCCCGTCCTGCTCTCGTCCTGCCTCGTTCGTACGAGTGTCACCACCGCTACAGACGGTGTATTATATTGGTCAGCAAAATTACGAAAATCATTTCATAATCCGCGTGTTCTATCATTATATTTTGTGACCAGCACATTCCATTGTGTTATTTTGCGAGGCAGAATGCGCATGGTGTGCTGTGGTCTGAAATCATCTATCTTGTCCTTACGAGAGGACGAAGTTCGTCAGCCTCCGTCTTTTTGCCCAATTTCTCATAGACAGTGCAGAGTGGTGTGACCCAATCGACTTTGTTGCGGCGTGGGTCCATTTCCCTTACGCGTTCCAGATAGCGAGAAGCCTCTTGCCAAAGAAAATGGATGGTGAGGCCGTCATCCTCCACTTGCTGGTTGTTGAAAGGTTGCTTTGGATCATTGGGGTGAGAGGGGTGGTCGGATGGTGACTCCTGTTTATCTGCTGATGATCGCCTTTTGGAAAGATAGCGGGCCAGGGCGTTACGGTCCTCTCGCGCATGCGCCTCGTAGGTCAGGCAAAGTCCTATATTATAGATGACGGGGATGGAGGTGTCGTCAATAGCGTCGGCCTCACGGTAGGCTTCCACGGCTTCCATCCAGTGGCGGTTGTGCATGGCTACTTCGCCTTTGAGGATCCATGGCGTGACGGAGTGAGGATTTTGCTCCAGTTCGCTGTCGATAAACTGATCGATGTTGTGTTGGGGCGTAGGATGTTCGTAGAACTGCATGATCCAAGCAAAGTATGTAGGGTTGGAGGGGTCGGAGGTGTAGAACTCGTGAAGAACGGCGAGATAGCGTATCGAGTCGGCCTCGGTGGTCATAGTGGCATGCATGCAGCGCGCCTTCATCTCAGCGGCCGGGAGTGCAAGCTCGGCGTATTCCATCGCCATATCGGCATACTGATCTGCCTGGCGGTAGCCATGAGACTGAAAATAGATGGTGGAGAGGTAGTAGTAGGCCACTCCCTGCTCGTCGGTTGTATTCATCAGAGAGGGGTGTTGGCGGGCGGTAAGGTAGAGTTTCAGCGCGTCCACTCCCATCATGGGGTATTGGTGGCGAGAGAAATAGACGCCAGCGTTGATAAGCAAGGGGTGAAGGACTACTATTCGCTTGGTGTTTTCTTCCTGCCAGCGCGGCTTGATGCGTCCCTTCTTGTCAGGGAAACGGTCGAGGGCGTCGCTGCGTAGGGAGAGGCGCATTGTCTCAACCACAAGCTGGTAGAACGCGATGGAGTCGGTCTTTTGGTAGTGTTGCAGCAGATGGAAGGTTGTTGCTGCCCGACGGGACAAGGTTGCTGCCTCACGTGCGGTCTCCTGTGCAAGTGACGGCAAGGGTAGGACGAAGAGCAACCAAAAAAGGAAGAAGCCAAAACGCCCCCACTCCTTTGCCTTGTGGAAAGGAGTGAGGGCACAATGATTTTGATAGTTAGGAAGCATCGATTACTCGCCAGAGATGCCTGCGTCAGCTGCAGCAGCCTCGGTCTCGGGAGCCTTCTCACCCTTGACGAAGTAGTAGCAGCCATAGAGCGGGTAAGCCCAGAGGCGCTTGCTCTCGTGGTTGACATCGAGGTTCTTGGCAACGAGGAGATACTCGATGGCCTTGTTGTAAACCTTGTCGAACTGCTCCTTCGTAGGACCTGCGATCACACCCTTGACACGGGCGACAGCCTCCTGGGCGTGGTAGAAGTAGCACTGGCCAATAGAAGCGTTGATGGCGATGCGCTGAGCGTCGTCGGCAGCGAGGGGCAATGCCTTGACGAGGGCGTCGGCAGCAGCCTCATAGTTCTTCTTCTGGCTCTCAAACTGGCCCTTCATGACCAATGCGCCATAGTTGTTAGGATTCTTGCTCAGAGCAGCCTCGACAATCTGGTCGGCCTTGGCCTGCTGGCCGATGTTACTCAGCGTGGTGACGAGCAGGGTGAAGACGCTGACGTTCTCGGGATCCTCAGCGAGCTTCTGCTCCAGCTTGTTGGCGTAGCCCACGGAGTCCTCATGGGTCTTGAGCTGTGCGCCGAGGATAGCCAGCTCCAGCTGCTGTGCGTCCTTGCTGCGCTCAGGGCTCTTGATGGCGTACTTCACATAACGCTCGGCCTTGGCCCAATCCTGGTTCTGGTAGGCATAGTAGGTGGCGTAGTAGGCGATGTCGCTGAGGTTCTCGTCCTTGCTGATGTCGAACTTGGCGAACATCGGCCACTCTGCGGTTTCCACATACTCGGCAAGATACTTGTAGGCGTTGGCATCATCGTTGGCATTCTGGAAGAACACACCACCGTTGATGAGCAAGCCGCGCATCATGTAGAGCTGGTCGGCAAGACCGGCATACTTGTTCTTCACCTTGCCCTTGGCATCGGGAAGAGCATCATACTTCACACACTCCTGTGCATTGGTGAAGGCATTGCCGACTGCCTCGTAGGCCTCTGCGCTCTCCTTGCCTGCTGCCTGGTCAGCCTGCACGGTCTTCAGGGCGAGCTGAGTCAGGTGGTTGTAGGCGGATGCCTTCTCGGCGTTGTCGGCCAGCTGATTGAGACCCTGGCTCAGCAGCTGGGCTGCCTCGGTGTAGGTCTTGGCCTTCAAGATAGCCTTGAGCACGTCGCTGTTGCCAGCGAAGGATGCCGATGACGCGAGGAGCATCATCGCTGCAATCATCATTTTTTTCATGTCGTTCTTATTAAAATAAAATTGTTAGTTATTAATTATAGATTATTCTTTCTCTTCAGAAACAGACTCCGAAGTCTCATCGCTTTGACTGTCAGCCTCATCAGAAGGCGTGGCTGTGGCAGCGAGGTTGGTCGGTGTGTTGTCGCTCTTGAGGTCGTCGCTGGTCTTCTGCCACTGAGAGTGGCTTTCCTCCTCTACCCTCGCCTCCAAATCCGAACTCATCACCTTGCAAACGGAAGCAATGACATCATTCTTCTTGGTGAGGTTGATAAGGCGTACGCCCTGCGTATTACGGCCCATGACGCGGACCTCGGCCACGGCCATGCGGATTACTATGCCGCTCTGGTTGATGATCATGAGGTCATTGTCGTCCGTGACGTTCTTGATAGCCACGAGCTTGCCCGTCTTCTCCGTGATATTAAGGGTCTTCACTCCCTTGGCACCACGACGGGTCATGCGGTAGTCCTCCACCTCGGAACGCTTGCCGTAGCCCTCCTGCGAAACCACCATCACCGACTCGGTCTTCGGGTCATTGACGACGATCATGCCAACTACTTCGTCCTGTCCGTCGTCATCGGGTTTCATGCCACAGACACCCGTAGCCGTGCGGCCCATCGCACGAACATCAGTCTCGTCGAAGCGGACGGCACGACCGTTGCGGTTGGCCAGAATGAGCTGGTTGCGACCGTTGGTGAGACGTACATCGACCACTTCGTCGCCCTCGTTGATCGTGATGGCACGCACGCCGACATTGCGCGGATGGGAGAATGCCTCCAGGCTGGTCTTCTTTACGATGCCTCGCTTGGTGGCGAAGACGACATAGTGGCTCTTGACAAACTCCTCACTCAGTCCGCGCAGACGCAGGAAGGCATTGACGCTGTCGCCCGGATCGAGGGCGAGCATATTCTGTATGGCACGTCCCTTGGAGTTTTTGTCGCCTTCAGGAATCTCATAACACTTCATCCAGTAGCAGCGGCCCTTCTTGGTAAAGAAGAGCATAGTCTGGTGCATCGTGGCGGGATAGATAAATTCGGTGAAGTCCTTGTCCCTTGTCTTCGCACCCTTGGAACCTACGCCACCGCGTGCCTGCTCGCGGAAGTCGGAGAGCGGCGTGCGCTTGATGTAGCCAAGGTGGCTGATGGTAATGACGACGGGGTCGTTGGGATAGAAATCCTCTGCATTGAACTCATGCTCGTCGGCAATGATCTGTGTGCGACGAGGATCGCCATACTTCTCTTTCACCTCCTGGAGTTCTTCTTTCATCACCTCCTTGCAACGCTCGGGGTTGTCGAGGATCTCCTGCAGGTCTTTGATGGTCTGCATGAGTTCGTCATACTCGGCGTGCAACTGGTCCATGCGCAGGCCCGTAAGCTGGGAGAGGCGCATGTCCACAATGGCTTTCGACTGAAGGGCGTCGAGGTCGAAGCGCTTCTCGAGGTTGGCTTGGGCGTCGGCAGGCGTCTTGCTGCCACGAATGATGTGTACCACCTCATCGATGTTGTCGCAGGCAATGATGAGGCCTTCGAGGATGTGGGCGCGTTCCTGAGCTTTCTTCAAGTCAAACTGTGTGCGACGTATCGTCACCTCATGACGGTGCTCCACGAAGTTTTTCACACAGTCCTTGAGAGTAAGCAGACAAGGACGTCCCTTGACGAGCGCAATGCAATTGACTGCAAATGAACTCTGCAAGGCCGTCATCTTGAAGAGCTTGTTGAGTATGACGTTGGCATTGGAGTCGCGCTTCACGTCTACGACGATGCGCATGCCTTGTCGGCCCGTCTCGTCGTTGACATTGGCGATGCCATCGATCTTGCCTTCCTTCACCAGTTCGGCGATATACTCAATGAGCTGCTGCTTATTGACACCGTAGGGAATCTCCGTGACCACAATCTTGTCGTGGCTGTCGTCGCTCTCTATCTCGGCCTTGGCACGCATGAGAATGCGTCCCTTTCCCGTCTCGTAGGCATCTTTTACACCTTGCAAGCCGTAGATGTAGGCACCTGTGGGGAAGTCGGGGGCGGGGATGTATTGCATCAGTCCGTCGGTGCTGATCTCAGGGTCATCGATGTAGGCGCAGCATCCGTCGATCACTTCTCCAAGATTGTGTGTCGGGATATTGGTCGCCATACCAACGGCAATACCGTTGCCGCCGTTGACGAGCAGGTTGGGAATCTTCGTCGGCATGACGGCCGGTTCCTTCAGCGTGTCGTCAAAGTTGTTCACCATATCTACCGTGTCCTTGTCGATGTCGTCCATGATGTGCTCACCCATCTTGGAGAGACGGCACTCGGTGTAACGCATGGCTGCCGGTGAGTCGCCATCGACACTACCAAAGTTACCCTGTCCATCGACCAAGGTATAGCGCATGTTCCAGCTTTGTCCCATGCGGACCAGCGCTCCATAGACGGAGCTGTCGCCGTGGGGATGGTACTTACCAAGTACTTCACCTACCACACGGGCACATTTCTTGTACGCTTGGTTGCTGAAATTGCCAATACCGCGCATTCCGAAGAGGATACGGCGGTGTACGGGCTTGAATCCATCGCGTACATCGGGGAGGGCACGGGCTACGATGACTGACATACTGTAGTCGATGTAGCTCTTCTTCATCTCCTCCTCGATGTTGATTTTCATGATCCTGTCTTGATCAATCGTCTGTGAATCGTCCATTGAGTATTGTTATTTTTTTGTTATTTCATCATTGTGTCGGTCATTCCCTGCCACGATGCTACTGCAACGGGTGTTTCTGTGCCCATTCAGAGGATGGTCACTACCACCCCGTCTTCAGCAGAAAATGGCCCAGAAGGCCCTTTATTTCGCTTCTAAGCGATTTGGCCTTAGTTTTCAAGGTGTAAAAGTACGACATTTTTCTCACATACAAAAATATAAAAGCGTTAATTTAACTTTTACCCTGTGTTTTTCATGCTGGGGGATGATAATGCGGGGTTGCGATGGGCCTTAGACCTTTGTTTTTGCGAAGAAAACTTCTGTTCTCTTACTCTGTTTTTTTAGTTAAAACCAAAGTGCTCCAAAACACAACAACCCATACCAAGTCAGAGGGCAGCGGTGGGTGTTCTACCATCTGGGTTGGTATGGGCTGGAGCGGTAAGCAGGAGCAGCGTCTGTCGACTATTTGCGATATTCTGGGCGCAACTCCACCTTGGGTACCAAGATCGTGTCGCCAGGCGATCGGCGTTTCTGACCGTTGATAGCCTCAAAATAGCCAATCATATCTTTGCCAAGAGTACGTCGGCAAACTTTGTCCATAGTCTCTCCTGGGCGCAGCACCACCTTCTTCTCTACACCAATGATGCGGTAAGCGCCATAGCGGAGTTTTCGGTAATTGTTGGCTGCTGTCAAGTCAATACCCTCGGGGGTGACCTGTTTGGTTTCCTTACTCTCGGCAACCACTTCCTTCTTCTGTGCTTGGTCCGTTTGAGCCTCTGTCTTATTTTCAGTCTTGGTTGAATTCTCGACCTTGGCCTGTGCGGAGTCATTGGCCTTCGCTGGTTGCGGGGCAGAAGATTGTGGTTTTTCCACCTCGGGAGTGGTAGGTCTTTGTGGGATCTCCTGCTGCGACTTACCGTAGTAATATGCTCCTGTGGCAATGGCAATCACAGACAACAGAGCTACGATGGGAAGGACAACATTGCGGACCAAATGGCCCTGCGGGGTTTCCATCTTGTCATCCTCGTTCTCGGGATCTGCCCAAAGGGAAGTTTCCTCTGTAGCAGAATCAGTAGAGTTCTCCTCGACCTCGGAATCTTCCTCAACCGTAGAATTCTCCTCTTCTGTAGCTTTTATGGTTTCTTTCTCTTCTGTTGATTCCACATCACCTTTGGTTCTCACTTCATCTTTGGTTTCCTCTGCATCCAAAGTATCCTCTATATTCTCTTCAGAGCATGTTTCTTCTGCTTGTGATTCCTCTGCGTCGTCTGAGTCAGCGCGGTCTGAAAGAGGAGTTTCTCTCTCGGCCTCTGTCTTTGCTTTTTCAGGAGAATCGCACTCTTTCTCGGTGGCTTCATGTGTAGAAGTAAAACTTGGTGATTCTTGCTCAACCTCTTCTGAGACAAGTGATTGCACCTCGCTCTCTAAAGCGCTTTCTTGTTTCTCGTCAGAATCGTCAACAATGGCTTTGTCATCGTTGCTATGCACCTGTTCTTCGTCCTCATCATCTCCCATTAGTTGCGAGAAGCGCTCAATGGGTGTGGGTTTTCGGGGACGAGGAACAACCCTTTGAGGTGGTGTTGGCACCGTGGCCTCTGATGGTGATTCTTCTTTGGTCTGCGTCTCTATGACCTGCTGGTCATTTACGACCGTAGGTTGTTCATCCTTTCCTTCGTTCTGTTCTTTATCAGACGACGACTTCTCCTCGTCGGACCGAGCCTTGATCTCTTCATCATGAGGCAGATCCTCTTCTGTAGCGCGAGTGTTCTTATCTGCTGAAGGTTGATGATCCTCTTCGGCCAGGAGTGTTTCCTCTTCGGTGGGAAGTACTTCTTTTACAACCGGTTGCGGTTCATCTCTGTTGGTGTGTCCTTCATCGACGACAGGAGGTCTTTCCTCTGTTGCGGGCTGGTGGTTTTCTCCTGACGATTCACTCTCTGTCTCGGTAGGCGTAGTTTCGGTGGTACATTCGTTACCATCCTCATCAGTGGCTGATTCTGCAGGTGTGGGAATGGCATCGATATTGACTCCATCCTTGATCATCACGGTCTCAAAATCTGCAAAAGGACGGTTGACGAGTTCTTTCATCGCATTGTCGGGCGTGAATGCCATCTTGTCGTGACCGTTGATGACGAGGCGTTCCCCCGTATTGACATTGACACTCTCTCTCGCTTTGACCGGTTGAAGCTTGAATGTACCAAGGCCGCGCACTTTTACCTGCTTGTCCTGTGCCAGTCCCTCTCGTATTTGGTCAAAGAACGCGGCAACAAAGGCCGTGGCATCGCTGCTTTTCAGCTCGTAGCGATCAGCGATGACGGCTGCGATGGCTTGCAATGTGGATTTGGCCATAACTACTCTCCTCCTCCCTTCTTATATTGATCCTTGATGACGGAAGACGGTTTGAATCCCAGTACGAGTTTGGGAGGAACCAGCATGCGCTGTCCAGAAGCAGGATTGATGATGACCCGTTCCAACCGCTTGCGCACCTCAAACGTGCCAAAGCCGTTGACCACGACCGATTCGCCATTCTCAAAATGATGGCCCATAGCCTCTATGAGTGTCTTTGCCATCTTCTGGGTCTGCTCCTGCGGGTAGCCGAGCTTGCCCGCAAGTGCTGCAATGTATTCCTTGTTGTTCATACGAGATTGCTATCTTTCCGTTATTGTGTGGCTCGCTTGCTTTTTTTGACTCGTTTGCCGTAGAGGTCAAACTCGCTGGAGTCCGTGATTTCCACTTGGTAGAAAGTGCCCACGCGCAACATTCCGTCGCTGACCGGGATGAGCACTTCTGGATCGACCTCGGGCGAACTGTACTCCGTTCGTCCCACATAGTAGTCGCCCTCCTTGCGGTCGATCACCACTTCCAAAACACGCCCCACCTGGGCGGCTTCTATCTCCGCGCTCACCTCCTGTTGCACGGCCATCAGTTGGTCGAGGCGGCGCTGCTTCGTTTCGGCGGGAATGTTGTCCTCGTAGTGATTCGCTGCGAATGTGCCCTCCTCTTCAGAATAGGCAAAGGCACCCATCCGCTCAAACTTAGCCCAGCGCACGAAGTCCATCAGTTCGATGAAGTCGGCCTCGGTCTCGCCCGGGAAGCCCACCATCAGCGTGGTACGGAGGGCAATGCCTGGCACGCGGCGTCGGATTTCCGTTATTAGGTCGATGGTTTCCTGCTTGGTGACATGACGGTGCATAGCTTTCAGAACGGGATTGCTGATGTGCTGCAGCGCAATGTCGAGGTATTTGCAGACGTTGGGGCGCTCCCTGATCACGTCGAGGAGCTCCATCGGGAAGTCGTTGGGATAGGCGTAGTGGAGACGGATCCAACGCACACCCGTCACATCGGCCATACGCGAGATGAGCTCCGCGATGTGGCGTTTGCCGTCAATATCCACACCGTAGTAGGTCAGTTCCTGTGCGATGACCTGTATCTCCGTTACTCCTTGAGCCACCAGTTCCCTCACCTCCTGCAGGACTTCGTCCATCGGTCGACTCTTGTGTGAACCTGTGATGATGGGAATAGCGCAATAGGCGCAATGGCGGTCGCAGCCCTCGGCTATCTTCAGATAGGCATAGTGGCGTGGTGTGGTGAGATGGCGCACACCGTTGCACGCTGCCACCTCAGCCTTGCCAAGGTCTGTGAGGAGTTGCTTGTAGTTGAACTTACCGTAGAACTTATCCACCTCGGGAATTTCCCTCTCCAGTTCGCTCTTGTATCTCTGTGATAAGCAGCCCATTACGAAGAGCTTGTTCAAGTGACCATATTTCTTCCTCGCCACAAATTCGAGGATGGTATTGATGCTCTCCTCCTTGGCTGACTCGATGAAGCCACAGGTGTTGATGACGGCTATCTCGCCCTGTGGCCGCTTGGAATCGTGGACACAGTGGTAGCCGTTGGCCTCGAACTGCTTCATGAGCAACTCCGAGTCGACGAGGTTTTTAGAGCACCCCATCGTGATGATATCTATCTGATTTTTCTTCATTCCTTGGTGAGCGTTTATCCGTTCTTGCCGTCAAAGAGTGAGTTGACAAACTCGCGCTTGTTGAAAAGCTGCAAGTCCTCCATGCCCTCGCCCAGTCCGATATAGCGCACGGGCACCTGAAGCTGGTCGCTGATGCCAATGACCACGCCACCCTTGGCGGTGCCGTCGAGCTTCGTGATGGCCAGCGAACTGATCTGTGTGACTGCGGCAAACTGCTTTGCCTGTTCAAAGGCGTTCTGTCCGGTACTGCCGTCGAGGACGAGCATCACATCATCCGGAGCCTCGGGGAGAACTTTCTTCATCACCTCCTTGATCTTCTTCAACTCGTTCATCAGGCCCACCTTGTTGTGGAGTCGGCCTGCCGTGTCTATCAGTACCACGTCAGCACCATTGGCCTTGGCGCTCTGCAGGGTGTCGAAGGCCACGCTTGCAGGGTCGGCGCCCATCTGCTGCTTGATGACAGGCACGCCGACACGCTCGCCCCAGATGGAGATTTGCTCCACGGCAGCGGCACGGAAGGTGTCTGCCGCACCGAGATATACTTTCTTGCCAGCTTTCTTAAACTGGTAGGCCAGTTTGCCGATGGTGGTTGTCTTGCCTACACCATTGACACCCACGACAAGGATGACATAGGGCTTGTGGTCAGTGGGGAGATCCCAGCTATCCGTGTCGGAAGCTCCCGTCTCGGTGAGGAGCTGGGCTATCTCGTCGCGCAGGATACCATTGAGTTCCGAGGTGGAGACATATTTGTCACGCGCCACACGCTCTTCGATTCGCTTGATAACCTTCAAGGTCGTATCTACGCCCACATCCGAGGTGATGAGCACTTCCTCCAGGTCGTCGAGGACTTCATCATCGACCTTCGATTTGCCGGCTACTGCGCGCGCCAACTTAGAGAAAACACTCTGCTTGGTCTTTTCCAAACCCTTGTCGAGCGTCTCCTTTTTCTTCTTGTTAAACAGTCCGAATAATCCCATAATTAGCTAATTTGATGCAAAAGCAATGCAAGCGAGGGCAATGAGAATTGGTTCCCAGGTTGCCGTGTGCAGCTTATTTTTCTGCAAAGATACGAAAAAACGGACACAAACGGAAGAAATTTTGCCTTTTCTTATCAGTAAGCAACAGATGCGACGGGTTTTGAGGCCATAGACCGAGGCTTTTCGACCGAATGGCGAGCTCTTGGCGCTGCAAATCACATGGCCTGGAGACGGATGGATGAAAAGGACCCAGCGAACAATGTCTGTCACATTGCCCGCTGGCGAACCTTGTCCGTTACGATACCGACAGGCAGAACAAGCGGCGGTAGAGGAGCGACTGGACCACACCCCTTGCCGTGAGGAAGAGAATGTAGGCCAACCATAGGATATGATTGTGGTCGAGCGAGGCGGGCCACACCTCGGTCTCTGCCAGCAGTATCAACCCGATGTTGACACCGAAGAAGACGAGGGCGGCAACGAAGGTGGTGGCAAGCATTGCACGCGTTTTCGTGGTCCCGATGAACACGCCGTCGTAGATGAAAGCCGCCATACCTGCCACGGGTATCAGATAGGCCCAAAAGAGATAGTGGGTGGAAGCCTCCACTACGGACGTGTCGCTCGTCATCAGTAGTAGTATTTCTTTTCCAAAGAGCACATAGACAGTGGTGAACGCCACTACCATGACTGCACCAATGATCATCAGTCGTCGTGTAGTGAAGCGAAGTTGTGCCAGTTCGCCAGCTCCATAGTGTTTGCCGCATAGCGCCTCGCCAGCAAAGGCGAAACCGTCCATGATGTAAGAGAAAAAGGTGAAGAACATGAGCAGCAGTGTATTGGCCGACAACACCAGAGCTCCCTGTCTTCCTCCGAAGGATGTAAACGACGCATTGACGGCCACCATGCAGAGCGTACGTAGGAAGATGTCGCGGTTGACTACGAAGAAGCGGTGGAGGGCAGGACGGCTGAAGACTTCCTTGCGATGAGGAAGGTAGTCGGCCAGGAGACCGACTAAGCTCGTATGGAGAAATGGCTGGTGAAGTCTGCGTGCGAGGGCTGCCAACGCCACCAGTGCCCCACTCCATTGCGCCACGAGCGTGCCTGTGGCCACTCCCTCCATCTTCCATCCGCAAACGACGACAAGTAGCAGGGAGACAACGATATTGACCACGTTTTGGAAGATAGCGACCCACATCGGCGTGCGTGTGTCCTGCATGCCGACAAACCAGCCTGTCAGTCCATAGAGTACGAGCATGGCGGGTGCGCCAAAGATTACAATGTCAAAATAGGTCTCGACCAGCACCACGGCGTCGGGAGGCGTGCTCATGAGATAGATGAGGAGAGGGCGAAGCAAGGGTGAGAGCATCAGCAGCAAGACGCCTAGGAATAGTCCGACGAAAAGCGTCCGTTGCAAGATGCGCAGCACATCCGTTCTGTCTTGTGCGCCGAAGGCCTGCGCCGTCATCCCACTCGTGCCCATGCGTAGAAACAGCGTCAGCCAATAGATGGAGTTGAAGATCATCGTGCCGATGGCTACTGCGCTGATGTAGCGTGCGTCGCCCATGTGGCCTACGATCGTCAGATCGACCAGTCCGAGCAGCGGGACTGTGATATTGCTGACGATAGAGGGAATGGCCAGACGGAGAATATTGCGATTGACAGGATTCATAATGCTGATATGAGAGTATTTCTTATAAATATGCGAGTAATTGGAGCTTGGAACACCATTCTCGCTCATTATCCGTAAAATTGGTTATTCGTTCCGTAATTTTTATAATCGCTTGGTTGCTGAAAGTACTAACTTTGCAGCGTCATTCAATTTAATGGGTGAAGAAAGACATAAGGTAGAAAGGTTTCAGGAACTGTTAATGGACAGAAAATCGTATTAGTCCTGGGTAACAAAGATTGTACATGGATATTTTGGAATCAAATTGGTTAAATAAATGCGTATGAGAGTCATCTCATGCGCATTTATCATTTTTTGTCCATTCCTGTCTTTTCCTTTTATCCTTTTATCCTTTCCAGTCAACTTCAACTTAGAAATCGGGTGTGGCATCCGTTTGTGGCAATAGGAGAGGGTCTGGAAAACTATCATCTATTACTCCGTTCATCCTGCTGCCCATGATCTCGCCTTCGCCATTCGGAGCCTGAGGTTCTGCGTCGAAGGAGTCGGGATTGGAGAAGCGAGTGTATTCACCCTTGAAGTCGAGCAGCACATCACCCGTGGCACCCTTACGGTGCTTGGCAATGATGATCTGTGCACGTCCACGGAGATCCTGCCCGTTGCTGTCCTGGTAGATGTGGTAGTACTCCGGTCGGTGTACGAAGAGTACCATATCGGCATCCTGCTCGATGGCACCCGACTCGCGAAGGTCGCTGAGCTGTGGGCGCTTGCCATCGAGTCCGTCGCGTTGCTCTACGGTACGGTTGAGCTGTGAGAGTGCGATGATGGGAATATCCAGTTCCTTGGCCAGGCCTTTGAGCGATCGCGAGATGGTGGAGACCTCCTCCTGTCGGCTGTTGAAGCGCATGCCGTTGGCGTTCATCAGCTGGAGGTAGTCGATCATCAGCAGTTGTATGTCGTGCTCGCGTTTCAGTCGGCGAGCTTTCGTTCTCAGTTCGAAGACCGAGAGTCCGGGCGTATCATCGACGTAGAGCGGTGCCCCCTGCATCTGCGGCAGACGCTTGTCAAAGCGCACCCACTCGTCCTCCGACAACTGACCGCTGAGGATCTTGCTGCCCGGCACCTCGCAGACGTTGGAGATGAGACGGTTGATCAGCTGCACGTTGTTCATCTCAAGCGAAAAGAACGCCACGGGCTTGCGGTAGTCGATGGCGATATTCTTGGCAATACTCAGGGCAAACGATGTCTTACCCATCGCTGGTCGTCCAGCGATGATGATGAGGTCCGACTGCTGCCATCCCGCCGTCATCTCGTCGAGTTTGGTATAGCCTGTCGGCACACCCGTGAGTCCTCCCGTGTTGTTGGCCGCTTTGAGGAGGATGTCGTGCGCCTGCTTGATGACCGGGTCTATCTGTGTGTAGTCCTGCATCATGTTGCGCTGCGAGAGTTCGAAGAGTCCGCCCTCCGCCTTCTGCATCAGCGCGTCCACGTCCACCGTCTCGTCGAAGGCCTCCGTTTCCACCATAGAAGCGAAACTGATCAGTTGGCGTGCAAGATACTTCTGTTGTAGGATGCGCGCGTGATATTCGATATGTGCCGACGAGGCGACGTGGGAGCTCAGTTCGACGATATATCCCGGTCCGCCTATGTTCTGCAGTTCGCCCTCATGGCGCAGTTCCTCCGTGACGGTCATGATGTCCACGGGCTTCTCCGCCATGTTGAGGGTCTGTATGGCCGTATAGACCTTTTGGTTGCGCGGCTCATAGAACGTATCAGGACGCAGTATCTCCGAGACGACCGTGAAGGCGTCTTTGTCGATCATTAGCGCTCCCAGTACGACACGCTCCAGTTCCAGCGCCTGCGGTTGCAGGTGGCCGTAGGTGGAATCCACGGGAGCCTTGCTGGCCGCTGAACGGCGTCCTCCTCCGTTGGCAGTATTATTATTTGATGGCATGATATAAACTGATAGTCCTTTATGATTATTGTCCCTCCCTCACGGCATCCGCCATGAGTGTGAGGTCCGTATGCGAGATACCGTTGCGTTGAAGCAGTTCTCTGTCCTTCTCAAACTCATCCATGATGTGTGGCGTGTTGGGGTAGCGTCCGAAGGTCTCGTGCGCCCCTACCACGTCGCCTGCTATCCAGCGCGCGTACCCCGCGTTGATATAGTCCTCATCCACAGGTTTGCCCGCCAGCAGCTTCTCGTAGATCGGCAGCGCCTTTTGCGGGTTGTCGCCATTGAGTAGCGTCCAGGCCAGCACACGCTGAACGGTGAGGTCGTCGGGGTGGTTGTAGTAGAGCTCATAGAGCGTGTTGAGCGTCTCTTTCACCTTTCCTGCGTTGAGCGCCGCCAGGCAGGTGTTGAGGCGTGTTCTGAAGTTGTTCGGCTCCAACTCCTGGAGTTTGCCCAGGCAGTTGTACGCCAGGAGGTAGTCGCCCGTGGCCATGGCAGCTTTCGCCGTTGCCTTGAGCAGCGACAGACTCTGGCGTCCGTTAGCCAGCAGTCTGCTAAAGATGTCGAGTGCGCCTTGGTTCTGTCCATCGTGGAGGTAGAGACAACCCCGCAGGAAATCCTGTTTTCCACCCTCTTCTTTGCCCTCCATCGTCTCCAGCAGGAAGCGCAGGCGGTCGTACATTCCCCGTCTAAGGAGGAAGGAACCAAGTTGTAGTTTCGATACCATGAAATCCTGGTGGTCAAACAATGGCGAGCAGAAGAAGAAAGCCTTGTCGCTCTTTTGGTCCGTGAAGTAGCCCTCTATCTGCGACCGCATCGGCCAAAGGCGGAAGAAGCGGTAGAGATTCTGTAGATACAGTCGGCGTACGTAGGTCGGCGAGGCCAGTTCCTCCTTGTCCGCTTGCGGCAAGTCGCCAAATTCTCCGGCAGCCCGCATAGCGTCTCGCAGATTAGCCGGAATGCGGTCGATGATCTCTCCCAAGGCCAGGACGAGCGAGTACTTGTCACTGTCACACATGGGCGAGCGGCCCAGCAGTCCGTGGATCATCTTGGAATTTCCTATCTCCCGCTGCGCCTGGGCGATCCCTGGGTGATGGATGCTGAAAGGCGCAAACCAGTTGGAGAGCACGCGATAGAACGGGAAGCTCTTCATGACGGAGAAGCCTCCGAAATAGATGTCAACCCCTTTTTTCTCCATCTCTCGCATTCGATCGATGCTTTTCTCCACCCGCTCCATGGCCTCCTCGTCGGCATTGGGGTGTAGGATGTCGTTGAGTTCGTCGTTGGGTTTCTCTTCGATGCCAAACCTCCCCATGCGCAGGTTCGACCCCTTGATCATATCGGGGAGGATTTCCTTATGGATGGTGACATTGTCCTTCTCCGCGTTCATGCAGAAGAAAACCTGCTTTTGGAGTTCCAGAAGTTCGGCCCGCGTCTGCTCGTCAGCCGTCAGGCGCACGAATGCCTCCTGCTGGCTTTTGAAAAACGGTATCTCCGAGTGGGACGTTAAAGCCCATCCTGTCAGGGCGCGCTGGCGAAGAGGCTCGCTGGTGGCTCGCGTGTAAATATTGGCCAGCATCAACCATTTGCGCTCGTCATAGACATTCATTGTCGCCAGAGTCACACCGCTGATGATCAGCAGCGCGTCGTTTGGGTCGATCAGTGGCGAGAGCAGGAGACTCTCGAAGAACGTCTGATCGGCCTCTGTCCACTGCAGGGAGATGAAGAGGGCGGAGAAAAGTCGCTCCATAAACGTTTGGTGGCGCGTATAGCGCTCCTTCGTGGCCTCATCCGTTTCGCTGCTCGCCGGCTCCACCATCGTCCCATCGGCGAGGAAGCGCTCCAGGGTTGTCTTGATAAAGTCGTGGCTTCTGTTCAGATGGTTATCAGTGCGAAAGGCTATGGCGTACACCTCGACGTTCTTGCACCGCCAGGAGACCATCAAGTTGGCCACGACGCGATAGAGGTCGTGGAGCAAGCGGTCGTAGAGTTGATTCCGCTGTGGGTCGGCATAGCCTTGGAGCATGTAGTCGCGCATCATGGCATAGTCCTTGCCGATGCGGTCAAAATCGTCATAGCCCACCAGCGACGGATGGCCGTCGTAGATGGGCCGCAACAAGTCGATGGCCTCTTTGAGGCGACCGTCGTAGAGGACTTGTGTGGCCTTCTGGATGGTTTCTTCAAATTTCTCCGTCATTGTTTTTCTTCTATCTATATAATGTACGTGCGCGATCATATTTTATATATCATCATCACCATATCTTATGTCCAGGTCGTAGGATTGCGCTACCTTCGGAGCCTGCCTTAAGTATGGTCGTGTATGGTGATGGAAAGACCGCAGGAGTCGTCAGAGTGGCAGATAGACCAGTTCCTTCTCCTTAAACCATTCCTCGTCAAACCACTGGCTGAGTGGCTCCCGGTCAGCCAGACCACGAAAAGGTCGCAACTCGGCCGTGAGGTCTCCGCCCTTGAGTACAACGAGGCCGTTGGGGTGTGCGTTCTGCTGCTCGCGGGCAATGTTCTTGCGGACGATGCGCACCAAGTCGGGCAGCGGCATAACCGCCCTGGAGACTACGAAGTCAAACTTTCCCTTCTCTTCCTCTCCACTCAGTTGAACGGCCGTGACATTGCGGAGACCAATGGCCTGTGCCACCTCCTGCGGCACTCGTATCTTTTTCGCCGTACGGTCGATAAGTTTGAAACTCGCCTCGGGAAACAAGATGGCCAGTGGAATGCCAGGGAAGCCTCCGCCCGTGCCAAAGTCGAGGATGCGCGTGCCCGGTCGGAAGCACATCTCCTGAGCAATGGCCAGCGAGTGGAGCACATGGTGCTCATAGAGGTTGCTGATGTCCTTGCGCGAGATGACGTTGATCTTCGCGTTCCAGTCTTCATAGAGCGGGCCGAGCATCTCCAGTTGTCGTTTCTGCTCGGGCGTGATGTTGGGGAAATATTTGAGTATCTTTTCCATTTCTTATCTATCTAAAGTGATATTGACCGCTTTGGGAGCAATTTCTCCAGGCACATAGACGAAGCGGATGCTGTCGTCGAAGAGCATGAAGTTGTCCGTAGCGTAGGCGTTGATGCCCACGAAGTAGCCCGCCTTTCTCACGGCGGTCGTGTCGTCGAGCTGCAGGTCGTCAGCCAGTTGCGTCAGAATCTCTCCTGGCAGCCGCTCGCGGTCCTTTGCGTCATAGACCTCGTCGAGGCGTATCCAGTGTCCCTTGGGCGTGATATTGCGCACCACGGTCCATGTCAGTGGTTCTCCCGTGCTGTCGGCCGTGCGTGTCCTTACTATATAGATGACGCCGTCGCCAGCTCCCGCCAGCACCTTCGTCTCGCAACTCAGCTCGTAGCGCAGCGGCTGCGTGTCGGCTTCCCTACTGCGGATACGCTTGAAGACGGCCGCTTGTTCCTCCACCAGTCGGCGTACGAAGGCGGGAAGGGCCGTCCGGGGATTGATCGGCTCATAGCTTAGTGCCATGTAGTCGGGCTGCAAGAGGCCCATCCGCAGCAGCGAGTCGTTAAGCGCGGCGGCATGTGGGCCTTTGAAAAGGTGCAACTTCAGATGCACCTTGCAGACATCACCCTTCTCCAGCGTCGCCGTCGTGTCGATGACGATGCTATCAAGAGTGATACTGAGGGGTTTCACACTACCCTTTCCGCCACATCCTGTCATCAGGAGCGTGGCAAAAAGGAGGCTTATCACGGGTTGGAAAAATCTCTGACGCATAATCAGGGCAAAGTTACAAAAAAAAATCATAACTTTGCCAACGATTAGAAAAATGATGGATAAAATGTTTCAAGCAGCTCTTTTCGACCTCGATGGCGTAGTCCTCGACACCGAGTCGCAATACACCACCTTTTGGGCAGGTGTCTTTGAACGTTATTATGGTGATGGTGAGACCTATGCGCAGAAAATCAAGGGTCAGACCCTCACACAGATTTACCACGCCTACTTTGACGGTGACCAGCAGCGACAGCAGCTCATCACCTCCCAACTTGTGGATTTCGAGCATAATATGGGCTTCCCTTATATTCCTGGCTTCGAAGCCTTTGTCACCTCTCTGCGTGCCTCGGGCGTACGCACGGCCATTGTCACCAGTTCGGCGAGCGACAAGATGGCGAATGTCTATCGAGCCCATCCCGAACTCATCCCCTACTTCGACCTCATCCTAACGGCAGGCGATTTCCCCCGATCCAAGCCCGCTCCCGACTGCTATCTGCTGGCCGCAAGTCGCCTCGGTGTAGCCCCAGCCGACTGTGTAGTCTTCGAGGACAGCATCAACGGACTGCGTAGTGGGCGCGACTCAGGAGCTAGTGTGGTAGGCCTTGCCACCACCAATCCCCGCGAAGTCGTCGCTCCGCTTGCGGATGTAGTCATCCCCGACTTCACAGTTGTGACTTCTCCGCAGTGTCTTGCCGACCAGCTGGCTGCTGCCCATCGCCAGCAGTAGAGACAGTCTGAGCTGAGTGTGGTTGCCTTCAATATATATAATGTGGAGGTCATTATCAATATCATGTGGAAGTTTCCAACAACATCACGCGGCAGCCTTTTATATATAATAAGGAGAAAAAGTAAAAAACAACAGAAATCGTGCCCGACATTTTGTGGTTTGAAAAATAATCCATACCTTTGTCGAAAAGGAGAAAACAATATGGAGATAACGCAAGATAACTTCGAAGCGCAATACGCTGATCCGATCGAGAGAAAGCAGATACGCCACTTCGTTTGCAAGGAGATGGAGCGGCAGATCCACCGCTATATCAAGGCCATGCACGGCAGCAAGGGCCACATGCTTCGCTTTGAGGAGCACCTCAAGGATTTCTCGCTCGACGAAAAGGAGCAAGCCATTGCCCGCTACTTCGACCTCAACCGCAAGGCAGCGAGCGGACTTGACTTGAAGATCATCCTCGCAAGGGCCATGGCCAACTACAGCGATACTTATATCTACCTGCAGCAGCTGCTTCAGGATGAGGCCAAGTTCGAGCGCTACCTCAAGATGATCTGTGAGATCTACTGTCAGAATCACGAAATCATCGAGCACGAGGGCAAGTTTGGCATCCTTGACCATCATGGCAACGTGCTGGTCTCGCCTCGCTACGACTTCCTGCGCACCTGCTATGTCTATGTCGATGACCTCGTGACCATCCCCATCATCGCACAGAAGGACGGCAAGATGGGGCTCATCGCCCCTGATGGCAAGGACACTATCGTTGCACCATTCAGGTACGACGACATCTCGCTGCGCGACGAACCGCCCTATTTCGAGGCCCGCTTAGGCACGCACACCTATCTCCTCGACACCGACGGAATCGAGCTGGATGAATTGTAGCTCTCCTGCTTATGCCCGCCTGTAGTTGGTTTGTTTTGTCTTGTATTGTTAATTTAGTTAAAAATATGGGGCAAAAATTGAATACACATGGGCTGTTCTCATATAAAATAGCTACCTTTGCACCGCTTTTTCAAAAGACATCATAATAGGTGGGGTTTCGTAGCTCAACTGGATAGAGCATCAGTCTTCTAAACTGAGGGTTCCGGGTTCGAGTCCCGGCGAAATCACGACGAAGGGTATCCATTGCGGATGCCCTTTTCCTTTTTTCTTCCCTTATCCATTCTTTGGATTTTACATTTCTGGCAATTGTATCAAAATGTTATTCGTCCGGGATGTTCGCCTAAATCTTCTTAATAAACGGTGGATGTTTTGATGGTTTGCGAGCGTTTTGTTACTTTTGTCCACATGTTTTCAGTGCAATACGTATTCAGTCGGTATTCGTTGCCCCTGCTTGCCCTGCTGGTCACTATCCAGGCCCACGCCCAGCATGGTGGCGTGGTTGTCCACATGGAGACCGGCGTCCCCCTGCGCGACGTAGTGGTGATGACTAATACCGGGGAGCGTGCGAAGAGCGACTACCGCGGCCAGTTTCAGCTCACTAAACCTTTCACGAGCCTCACCCTCTCCCATTCCGGTTTTGTGCCCCTCTCGCTGGAGCGCTCGCAGATGAGCGACACCCTCGCCCTGATGCCACAGTTCAATACCCTTGAGGAGGTTACAGTCTGGGGTAAGGGCCGTCATGTGGAGGACAAGGCGGTGGAAATGCCCAGTTATATCCGAGGCTTCCAAAGTCCCTCGGGCCACGACTTCCTTTCAATCTTCCAAAAGCATGTAGGCCTCAATGCCAAGCAGCGGAAGAAGCATCGCTGGATCATGGAAAACTATTGAATCCAGCGTCCCTTGTGCGACAAAACCTACCACCAGCCCGTCTGAAAACCCACAAAAACGACTCAAACGCATATTTTCTCCAGCAAGCGGCGCTCTTGTTTGGAGAAAAATGCTTAACTTTGCAAAGAATCATACTATAGATAGAGAAAGATGCTTATCAATTATCAAAAAGCCAATATATACCAAGACGAGAAACTCGTCTTGGAGAATGTCGATTTTCAAGTCAACGAGGGTGAGTTTATCTACCTCATCGGCCGTGTCGGTTCGGGTAAGAGTTCGCTACTGAAGACCATCTACTGCGAGCTTGACATCGATCCCGAGGACGCCGAACGTGCCGACGTCCTTGGCGAGAGCGTGCTGGCTCTGCGCCGCAGTCGCGTCCCCGCCCTTCGCAAGCAGATGGGCATCATCTTTCAGGACTTCCAGCTGCTCCACGACCGCACCGTCTATCGCAACCTCCGTTTTGTCCTGAAGGCCACGGGATGGACCGACAATGAGAAGATAGATCGCCGCATCATCGAGGTGCTGGCCGAAGTCGGCATGAGCGACAAGGCCGAGAAGATGCCGAGCGAACTCTCTGGTGGCGAGCAGCAGCGTATCGCCATCGCCCGCGCCCTGCTCAACAAACCGAAGATCATCATTGCCGATGAGCCTACGGGCAACCTCGACCCCGAGACGGCAGCGAGCATCGTCTCTCTCTTGCAGGCAGCCAGCAAGGAAGGCACGGCGGTAGTGATGTCCACCCACAATATTCATCTCATTGACCTCTTCCCTGGCAAGGTCTATCGCTGCAAGAATCGTGTCTTCAGCCTCATCGATGACGGCGAGCGCCAGCGCGAGATGGAAGAGGAAGATGCTGAGGAAATGGCACAAAAAGGGTAACAAAAACGATTAAGAACGGAAATGATAGTAATGAAATTCGGTGGAACTTCCGTAGGAAGTCCCGAGAGAATCAAATCTGTAGCCCGTCTCGTCACTCGTGACGGACGTCCGACCTTCGTCGTGCTCTCCGCTATGAGTGGTACGACCAATGAACTGGTCGAGGTGGCCGACTATCTCTACAAGAAGAATACCAACAGCGCCAACGAAGTCATCAACGCGCTGGAACAGAAATACATGGGGCACGTCAACGCGCTCTTCGACACCGAGGAATACAGGACACGTATGCGCCAGTTTCTCTGTGAGGAGTTTGCCTTTCTCCGCACCTTCACCAAGGACTTCTTTACCAGTTTTGAGGAGAAGCAGATCGTGGCGCAGGGCGAGATCATCAGTACGACGATGATGGTCAACCACCTCCAGGAGACAGGCGTCAAAGCCATCCTGCTTCCTGCCCTCGACTTCATGCGGACGGACAAGAACGGCGAGCCGGCTCCGGGAGCTATCCGCGAGCGCCTTACCCGCCTGATGGAGAAGAATCCTGGCTATGAGGTCTATCTCACCCAGGGCTTCATCTGTCGCAACGCTTATGGCGAGGTGGACAACCTGCTGCGTGGTGGCAGCGACTATACTGCCTCGCTCATCGGCGTGGCCCTCCAGGCGGAGGAAATTCAAATTTGGACAGACATCGACGGCATCCACAACAACGACCCGCGCTTCGTGGCCCATACCGAGGCTGTGCGCCAGCTCCACTTCGAGGAAGCCTCAGAGCTAGCCTATTTTGGCGCAAAGATCCTCCACCCCACCTGCGTCCAGCCTGCGAAGTATGCAGGCATTCCCGTGCGTCTGAAGAACACGATGGATCCCGACGCAGAGGGTACGCTGATCAACAACGAATTGGTGCGCGGCAAACTCAAGGCCGTGGCGGCCAAGGACCATATCGTGGCCATCAAGGTGAAATCGAGCCGCAAACTTGGTTCGCCAGACTTCCTGCGCAAGGTCTTCGAGACCTTCGAGGGCTATCAGACGGCCATTGACATGATCGCTACGAGCGAAGTCGGCGTCTCGATGACGATAGATAACGTCAGCCATTTGGCTGAGATCGTGGAAGAATTGAAGAAATACGGCACGGTGACGGTCGATGAGAATATGTGCATCGTCTGCGTGGTCGGCGACCTCGACAGTGCCAACACAGGCTTCGAAAACCTTGCCACGGAGGCGTTGCGCCACATCCCCGTGCGCATGATCAGTTATGGCGGCAGCAACTTTAATATCTCTTTCCTCATCCGCGAGGAGGACAAACAGGCCGCCTTGGAAAGTCTGAGCGTCACCATCTTCGGTAAGAAGAAAAACGACCAGGCCTAACCAGACGAAAGAAGCAGACAAGCTATGACCCTCATAATAGATACTGCATCTCTCATAGGTGGAGGGATCCTCTTGCTACTGGTGCTGGCTGCCACGCTGACGGACGTCTTTCTCCGCAAGTCGCGGCGCACAGAGAACCCGCTTGTAGTCCATGATATGGAAGAGGTCCAAACGACGAACGAGGACCATGAGGCGGACGAGGTCAAAGAAATGGCAGAAGCCTCCTACGACTATCCCCCCGTGAGCATCATCGTCACCCCCCACGATAAAGCCTACGAGTTAGACCAGCACCTCCCCCTGCTGCTGGAGCAGGACTACCCCGCCCCATTTCGCATCATCGTGGTATTCTGGCGGGGCGAGTCCGACACCGACGACGTACTCAAGAAGTATGCCGCCAATCCGCACCTCTACGCCACCTATATTCCCGACTCGTCCCGCTATATGAGCCGCAAAAAACTGGCCATCACCGTGGGCGAGAAAGCGGCGACAACAGAATGGCTTCTCCTGACGGACGTCACCTGCCGTCCTCAGTCGAAATACTGGCTTCGTGCCATGGCCCGCCATGCCACGCAGGAGCGCAATCTCGTCATTGGCCATACGCGCTTTGACGACGACACGCCACCCTTCCGTCGCTTCCTGCGATCCTACACGAGTCTCTACCTCCAGCAGGAGCTGGCCCGCGGTACGGCCTATCGTTGCGAAGGCAATGCGCTGATGCTCCGCCGCTCGGAGTTTGAGAAGCGCGACGGATTCCGTGCCAACCTGAAATACTTGCGTGGCGAGTACGACTTCATCGTCAATGAGTATGCGCGCCCAGGGGCCACGGCCTTTGAAAACTCGGAAGACGGCACGCTCCTCGAACTCTGTCCCACGGACAAGGCTTGGCGTAACAAGTTGCTCTACTATATGGAGGACCGCCGTCACATGGCGCGGACTGCTGCCCACCGCTGGCGCCACAACCTCGCCCAGACGCTCCTCCATCTCAGCGTGGTAGCTCTCCTGGACTCCGTGCTTTTGGGTTGTCTCACCGCGCGTTGGATCTTGGTGGCTTGGGCCGTACTGCTGCTTGCTGCCACGGTAGGCCTGCGCACATGGATCTGTCTGCGTGCGCTGCGCAGCATGGATGAGGATCAGCCCGCCAGTCGCCTCTTCCTCTACGAGATGCGGCTGCTATGGCACTATCTCGCTTTCCACGTCCGCTATCACCGGGCCAACAAAGACGATTTTATCACCCATAAGATCTGATGCGTGTTCTTCACTATATAGACCATGTCAGACGCGAGGATTTGCTCTCAGCCTATCTCACCGCGCTGACCACCGTCCAGGAACAACTGGGCGTTGAGGTCTGTGTGGCTACCCGTCGCGACGCCATTGGACAGAAGCTTCGCTCGTTTCGCCCTCATATCGTCCATGTCCACACGATTTGGAGTTGGCGCGCGGCGCAATGGGTACGACTGGCTGGGAAACAAGGCTGCGGCGTGGTGGTCTCTCCCCACGGAGCGCTCGACGCCTATCGCTGCCGCCACGAACGGCGGTGGTCGAAACTGGCAATGACCGTGCTCTACCAGCGACGCATGGTTTCTCGGGCCGACGCGCTACTTGCCTCTACGGACCATGAGGCTGCGCGCATTGCCCGCCTTGGATGGAACGATCAGGCCGACACCATCGGTTGCGCCCTTCTCGATTCGCGCCTCTCGGTCGAAACCATGGGAAGGTGTTCGGTGGATCTCTATCGCAAGGTGATCGACACGCGCTATGCCCACTACCTCACCCCCGAGGACAATGAAGTGATCGGATCTCTTCTCCATGCTGCCATCGACCGGGAGCCCTCAGCACAGATTTCTTCTGAACGCCTGGGCCACCTCCATGCCCTCGACGCCGACCACTGGCGCCGTCTCTGCCTTTGGGCGGAGGATGAGGACGTGATGGCACTTGTGGCGGAGGCCGTACGCCGCCTTGAGCTCAACGCACCTCTTGCCGACAACAATCCCACGACTATCAGCCGCTATCCCGTTCGCCATCCGAAACGGCGGGATGCGCTGCCTGCCGACGACCTGCTGCTGGCAGGCGAGACGGCCAAGGAAAAATGGCGGACCGTACTCCAGGACGAGAGCGACGCGCTAAAGCGGGTTGTCACCCTTCTGCTCAACGCCCGCACGCTCTCACGCCGCAATGAATTTTCGCTGCGCCACCTTTGCGACCTCTACGCCGCCATTAAGTTTCTTGACTACGACGAGGAGGAACTCAAGGCCATCCTCCCCCGCTTCTCGGCGATCGGATTCTCACGACGCGCCGTAGCGGTGCTGGGGCGAAGGCTGCTTCTCACTGAGGGTTTCATGCCGTTGCGACCCGCCAGGCGGGCGAAAGACTTGTAGCTCTCTGATGACTTGGCAGAATGAATGAACAATCAAATCAATCAAATCAATATAATAATAACAATATAAACCATCAGCCTAAACCAATCAGAAATGGAATCTAAAAAAACAGTTTACGACCTCGAAGCGGACCGCAGGTACCTCGAAGTACTTGCCCGCCAGTTTCCGACGATTGCCGACGCAAGTACGGAGATCATCAACTTGCAGGCGATCATGAACTTGCCGAAGGGCACGGAGCACTTCCTCGCCGACATCCACGGTGAGAACGAAGCCTTCCAGCATGTTCTAAAGAACGCCTCAGGCAACGTCCTACGCAAGGTCAACGACCTCTTCGCCGACACGCTGAGCGAGGTGGAGATCCGCAACCTCTGCACGCTGATTTACTATCCCGAGCAGAAACTGCGCCTCGTGAAGCGCGAGAAGGCGAACCTCGACAACTGGTATCGCGTCACGATCCACCGCCTGGTGGTGATCTGCCGCGACGTATCGAGCAAGTACACGCGCTCCAAGGTACGCAAGACGCTACCCACGGACTTCTCCTACATCATCCAGGAGCTGCTCCATGAGCATGCCGACGCGAAGAACAAAATCGACTATGTGGGATCTATCATCTCCACAATCATCGAGATTGGCCGCGCCGACCAGTTTATCATCGCCATCAGCAACGTCATCCAGCGCCTCGTCATCGACCAGCTCCACATCCTTGGTGACGTTTATGACCGAGGTCCCGGTGCCCACACCGTCCTCGACATCCTGGCCAGTTACCACGACTGGGACATCACCTGGGGCAACCACGACGTGCTGTGGATGGGCGCGTGCGCAGGCAACGATGTTTGTATATGCAACGTCGTTCGCATCGCCCTGCGCTACGACAACATGCTGACCTTGGAGGACGGCTACGGCATCAACCTCGTCAACCTTGCCACCTTTGCCATGGACGTCTATGGCGACGATCCGTGTCAGGAGTTCCTGCCCAAGGTCTCCAAGGATGTGGCCATCGACGACAAGAGCCGCCTCCTCATTGCCCGCATGCACAAAGCCATCAGCGTCATCCAGTTTAAGCTCGAAGCCGCCCTTGTTGATAAGCACCCGCTGTGGAAGATGGGCAGCCGCAAGCTCCTGGAGGCGATCGACTTCAAGGCCGGCACCTGCCGTGTAGATGGAAAGGCCTACAAGATGCTCTCCTGCCACTTCCCCACCATCGACCCGGCTCATCCCAACAAGCTCACGCCCGAGGAAGAGATGCTCATATCGAAGCTCCACCACTCCTTCGTCGTCAGTGAGAAGTTGCGCAGTCACATCAACCTCATCCTGCGCCGCGGCTGCATGTTCAAGAAGGTCAATGGCAACCTCCTCTACCACGCCTCCATTCCCCTCAACGCCGATGGATCGTTCAAGGCTGTGGAAATCCTGCCAGGCAAGAGCTACAAGGGTCGCGAGCTCCTCTATCATCTCGGTATGATGATCCGGTCAGCCTTCCAGCAGGACTGCGATCCGAAACTGCGCCAGGAGGCTATCGACTACTTCTGCTACTTGTGGTGCGGACCCGACAGCCCGCTCTTCGACAAGGCGAAGATGGCTACCTTCGAGCGTTACTTCCTGGCCGAGAAGGAGACCCACAAGGAGAACAAGGGCTTCTACTATGCCCTGCGTGACGACGAGGCCACGGCCGACCGCATCCTCGACGAGTTTGAGGTGGAGGGCAAGAATCGCCACATCATCAACGGCCACGTCCCCGTCCATGTCAGCAAGGGCGAGAACCCCATCAAGGCGGGTGGCAAACTGATGGTCATCGATGGCGGTTTCGCCCAGGCTTACCACAAAGAGACCGGTATTGCCGGCTACACCCTCGTTTATCACAGCCGCGGATTCCAGCTCGTCCAGCATGAGCCGTTCACCTCTACCGACGATGCCATCAAGCGTGGCACGGACATTCGCAGTACTACGCAGATCGTTGAGATGAACTACCGGAGCCTGCGTGTGGCCGATACTGACAAGGGTAAGGAGCTGCGCCGCCAAATCGAGGACCTCCAGGAGCTCCTCCATGCCTACCGCCATGGATTCCTGACCGAGGGCAACAAGCGCAATCCGCCGAAGCTCTAAGTCTTCGCCACTACCTATACTCAGGGGGGGGTGAGGCTGCGGGATTTTCCCGTGCCCCACCCCCTGTTTGCGTTCTCGTGATATTTATAGGTGTGTTCTCGTAGAATACTTATAAATGTGTTCTCGTAGAATACTTATGATTTCGCTCTTGAGGATGATCATAAAAACGGTGACTACCCGCCGTTGAAGGCCTACTCGGCGTTGAAGGGTTGGCGATACGTGCAACCTTCGCGCCAGCGCGAGCAACCGTAGGCCGTCTTACCCTTGATGACATGGCCTTGGTGGCACACTGGGCAGGGTTGGCCGACAAGCGGATCGGGAGACTCTTCTTTCGGGGAGATTCCTTTTTTCTGGGAGGTTTCTTCTTTTGAGGAAACCGGTTCTTTCGCGGAGCTTTCTACTTTCGTGGAGGTTGCTTCTTTAGATGAGTCTCCAGCCTTTTGAGAGTCCGCTTCTTTGGCGGAAGTTTTTCCTTTGGTGGAGGCTTTTTTCTTGGAAGTCTTTTTCAAGTCCTCGTCGGTGGTAATGGCGATGTGACGCTGGGACGAATCAGCCAGCACCTCGCTCACGATTTGGGCGACCTGATACTTGAGTTCGTTGACAAATTGGGCAGCGTCGTAGTTTTTGCGCTCGATGTCGCGGAGCTTCTTCTCCCAGATACCCGTCAATTCGCAACTGGTGAGGAGCTTTTCGCGGATGGTCTCGATAAGCTGGATTCCCGTGGGCGTCGCCATGAGGTTTTTGCGCTGGCGTCGGATGTAGTGGCGTTTGAAGAGCGTCTCGATGATGCCTGCGCGCGAGGAAGGTCGTCCGATGCCGTTCTCCTTCATAGCCGCACGCAGCTCCTCGTCCTCAACAAATTTTCCAGCCGTCTCCATGGCACGCAGGAGCGTGGCCTCTGTGTAATATTTCGGTGGCGTGGTCTGCTTCTCGGTCAGCGTCGGTTCGTGAGGGCCTGTCTCCCCCTTGACGAAGGCAGGCAGCACCTTCTCCTCGTCGTCCTTCTCCTTCGCCTCCTCGGCCACTTGGTCGAGCGCATAGACCACGCGCCAGCCCGGCTGGAGAATCTCCTTGCCCGTAGCCTTGAATTCTACGTCGCCCACCTTGCCCATCACGGTTGTCGTGGCAAACTGGCAGTCGGGGTAGAAGACGCTGATGAAGCGGCGTGCCACGAGGTCATAGACATGGCGCTCGTTGTCGGAGAGCCCCTGCGGAATGACACCCGTGGGAATGATGGCGTGGTGGTCCGTAACCTTGGAGGAATCGAAGACCCGCTTCGACTTGCGCAGTTGCGCGCCCCCCAGCGGCTTGACCAGTTCGGCATAAGGCGCCTTTCCCGCGACCTTCACCTGGAAGACCCCATTGAGGATCTGCGGACACTTGGGATAGATATCATCGCTGAGATACTGCGTATCGACACGCGGATAGGTGGTGTATTTGTGCTCATAGAGCGACTGGATGAGGTTGAGCGTCATTTCGGCGGAGAAGCCAAACTTCTTGTTGCAGTCCACCTGCAGCGACGTGAGATCATAGAGCTGACGTGGCGACTCCGTGCCCTTCTTCTTCTGCACGCTCGTCACCTCGAAGGGCAGTCCCGCCAGTGATGCAAAGGCCGCCTCGCCCTCCTCCTTTACCATATACTTACCCTTGGTGGCGACGAAGAGCGTGTCGCGATAGCGCGTGGAGAGTACCCAGTAGGGCACGGGTACGAAAGACTCTATCTCCTTTTGGCGGTTGACGATCAGAGCGAGTGTAGGCGTCTGTACGCGTCCGATGGAGAGCACCTGGCGGTTCTGTCCATACTTCAGCGTATAGAGGCGCGTGGCGTTCATGCCCAGCAGCCAGTCGCCGATAGCACGAGAGAGCCCCGCCATGTAGAGCGTGTCATACTGCTGCTGGTCCTTCAGGTTCTGAAAGCCCTCGCGGATCGCCTCGTCGGTCATGGAGGAAATCCACAGGCGCTTCACAGGGCAGCGCACGCCCGCCTTCTGCATCACCCAGCGCTGTATCAACTCTCCCTCTTGTCCAGCATCGCCACAGTTGATGATCTCGTCAGCCTGCGCATACAGTTTCTCGATGACGGCAAACTGTCGTTTCATGCCGTCGTCGTCGATGAGTTTGATGCCGAAGCGCGGCGGCACCATCGGCAGCGCGGCGAGGCTCCAGCGCTTCCACATCGGCGTGTAGTCGTCCGGTTCCTTGAGCTCACACAGGTGGCCGAAGGTCCATGTCACTTGGTATCCGTTGCCCTCCATGTAGCCCTGGTGCGACTTCGTGGCGCCCAGTATGCGGGCGATGTCCCGGCCCACGGATGGTTTCTCTGCGATGCAAACTATCATCTGTCTCTATGCCTTTCTTTCCAAATTCTGATGCAAAGGTACGGTTTTTCTGCTGAAAAGTGGCTACCTTTGCACCACGTATTTTTGAAGCTACTTTTCATTTAGGAGAATTATGAAATTTGCGATTATCGCCGCAGGCGAAGGTTCCCGCCTGGCCCAGGAGGGCATCGTGTCGCCGAAACCGCTCATTGAAGTGGCCGGTCAGCACCTCATCGACCGTCTGATGGACGTCTTCCGCGAGGTCGGCGCCAGTGAGCTGTGGGTGGTCTGCAACGACCTCCGTCCCGAAGTCTCAGCCCATCTCGCCCAAGTGATCGACCACGGCCTCTACGGCCGTCCCCTGCCCCTCCACTATGTCGTGCGCACCACGCCAAGTTCCATGCACAGTTTCGCTGCTCTGGCTCCCCATCTCGACGGCGGTCCCTTCGTCCTCACCACCGTCGATACCATCTTCCGCACCGAGGAGTTTGCCCGCTACGTCCAAGCCTTCTCCGAGTCCGTCGCCCAAGGCTACGACGGACTGATGGGCGTGACGGATTATATCGACGACGAGCGCCCGCTCTATGTCGGTGTCGGCGAGAACGACCTCATCACGGGTTTTCACGACACCTATTCCGAAGGCCTGCGCTATATCTCGGGAGGCATCTACGGTCTCACGCCGAACGCCCTTCCCATCCTGCGTCGCTGCCTGGAGCAGGGCAATAGCCGGATGCGCAATTTCCAGCGCGCCCTTGTCGCCGAGGGATGCCGCCTGAAGGCTTGGCACTTTTCCAAGGTCCTCGACATCGACCACGCCACCGACATTGCCAAGGCCGAGGAGTTTCTCAGCGGAGATTTGACATGCGGGTAATAGGTGTGCGCCGGGCGCTGCGCTTTTCGCCCAATAATGAAGAGAAAGACCTCGCCATCCTGCGTTCCGTCGTCGCGCCGTGGGACGGCGAGATCATTTTGGAAGAAGACCCATCGCTGCCCGAACTACTTACCACGGCCACAGTCGTTTTCTCGATGGCGCGCACGCCGTGGGCCCTGTCCTGCCTTGACGAAGCGGAGCGGCTCGGCGTCAGCGTGCTCAATCCTCCCGAGGGCGTGCGCCGTTGCGCGCGGAGCGTTCTCCAGCGCCTTGCCGCGGCCTCTTCCGTCCCCGTGCCTCCCAGAGAAGGAACGGCAGGCTGGTGGTTGAAGCGGGGCGACGCGGCGGCGCAGAGCCGTGCTGATGTGGTCTTCTGTCCCGACCGTCCCGCCCTCGACCGTGCGCTCGCCGATTTTCGTTCGCGCGGCATTGATGACTACCTGATCCAGGCCCATCTCCCCGGCGACATCGTCAAGTTCTATGGTGTCCTCTCCACGGGTTTCTTCCGCTTCTTCTATCCTGGCGACGACGGACAGTCGAAGTTTGGCGATGAATCGCACAATGGGCGCCCCCACCACTACGCCTTCTCCCAGTACGATCTCCATGCTGCAGCCTCCCGATTGGCCACCGCGGCCCGTTGCCCCATCTACGGCGGCGATGCTATCATCAGTCCCGACGGATCCTTCGTCCTCATCGACTTCAACGATTGGCCCAGCTACTCCCGCTGCCGATCAGAGGCCGCCGAGGCCATACGCCAGTTGGTCACGAAAGAGGAAGAGATTACACACGGAGGTTAATATAAAATATGAGGTAGATATAATATATGATTCTTCCGGAAAATGGAGTGATTCGACGTGGACACATAGAAGACAACTTGAACAACTTTTACAACAAGTAACAACGCGCGGAACATTGATTATCATTTACCGTAATGGCGGTGTAAATGGCACTAATGACACTAATCATGTCGGAAACATGTCGGAAGCGAATCTCACTGAACATCAACGGTTTATCTTGTCCGCCATCAAAGCCAATCCATTTGTTACTGGAAAAGAAATGTCGGAAACATTGTCGGTGACACAGCGTACGATAGAACGCGATTGGGCGGCAATGCAGAAAGCTGGCATCATTCGGCATGAAGGCAAGGTTAATGCAGGTGTGTGGGTGGTGCTTGAAAAGCCACAAAAGAAAGATAGACCTCAAATCCGCACCTAAGCCCTTCAACGTGTTTATTGCGTGTACACGTCCTCTCATTACTGAATTAGCAGATAAATTGAGGCTGAAAAACCCACTTATGCCTACAATATCCCCTTACCCCACAATGCGACTTGAGGCAATACGCAGTATCATACCCATAAGTTGTAGGCGTTATCCAAAATCTGTCTGGAACACATCCGCGTAAGCATTGTTACAGGTATAGATATTCAGCACATACCGCCTTGATGTCCTGATTCACTTGGCTGGTACAGAGAAAAACCTGAAGACAAACGCTTTTATGCGACTTGTAGCATTGAGTCTGAACCTCTTTACGTCAAGTCTGTGGACAAAGGCCTTGTAGAAGTTACGGATAAGTGCAGTAAGAAGAAGGAACACGGTGTTCTCTGCCATGAAGGATTTGGGCAATCTGTCCCACCCGAAACCATTGTTCATATCATCGAAGATTCGTTGGATTTCATCCTTCGTTTTCTCGCCATTGCATAACTCGAGCAAGCTCGGTTCTGCTCATTTGGCTTAACGAAAACGTTCCTTTCCTCCGCGAAGATTATAGAACTCGACTATTTCTCTTGCGGAAGATTCATAGTCGTTAGTCAGGATACAACGGTATGTGTATTCTCCTTCCCAAAGATCCTGCACACCATCCATCCGTTTCTGTCTTTGAATCACAAGTCGGTATGCTTTACCCTTCCACTTTTCAACGAGGATAGAGTTCAATTCAAACTCAATGCCATTGATTTCCTCAGTCCTCCAGCCTCTGAGAGCAAAGATGTCATTGTAGAGCGAACCGCAGCGGTTTGCGCGGATATAGAAGGATTTGCAGTGTTCCTCTACTTCTTCCACGATTTCCTCGGAACATGATCCACTGTCAGCTCTGAAACGATTGATAGCAAGTCCGTTCTGTTCAAATCTCTCAAAAAATCTCTTCAGCGTGTCCTTCTGATGGAAGCGAAGGTTTTCGTTAAGCCAGATGAGCAGAGCTAAATTTACTTAAGCTCTGCCATGGCGAGAAAACGTGCCATGAAATGGAACATTTGTGTTGCCATCGCTATTCTCTATGCCGACAATCAAGTCGCCAATAACCGCCACGCCAGGGCGATAGCCAAGGAACTTCTTGTATGTAGGCTTTGCATCATACTTCTCTGTCTCTATGAACTGATGGTCGAAATCAACATCATACATCTCACCCGCTTTCAGTTGGCCAGATGCAAACATACAATTGAGCAGTAAAGTCTTGAGAGTGTCAGCCGTATTGAAATCGTAGTTCTTACCCGCATCTGATGTGTATGAAATGTTTTCTTGCGTCAGCTCCTTTATCGCTCTGAGGATAGTGTCAGAGCTACAAGTGCGAAGTGTCGGATGAAGCGTGAGATGGTTCATCAAATGAGTAGTGACATCCTCAATACATGAGCCACCACAGAAGTAGATACTCATGAGTGAACGGATGATTTCGCTGTACTGATAACCGAAGGTTTTCGTTAAGCCAGATGAGCAAAGGTAAGTTTACTTAAGCTCTGCCATGGCGAGAAAACGTGCCATAAAATGGAACGATCTACACCTAAGACCGAGGGTTGAGTCGATTACAGATGACAATGTGGAGTCAAATTGCTCCATGATTGAAAATATTCCTCCAAAAGGAGTGAATTTCTCGGATTTAATTTGTACCTTTGCCATGTCATGTGTGTCCTGAGACAGAATGAAGTCTGATATTGGCTATATTTGATAGATTTCTGTCGTAACTTCTAAAGAGATGGTGGCAGACCCACTGCATTCGGCATGCAGGTGCTGATAGCAAACCACTTTGTGCTGCTCTGATGGAAACAGATGGGTAGTGAACGACAATTGAAAGCCTTCCGTAAGGTTGGCAAGGTATGTGTCAAGGAGATGAACGCAAGTGAACCATTGATGAAGCATCGTTAGCAAAGTTAGCAAGTCACATCAGAATCAAGGTCTATAGATTACCTTGGGATAATGGCAGAGGAAACCTGTTTACTGTCTGCTGGGTGTGCGGTGTATAGGTGGCATGAACTTGACATGGGCTCTTTAGAGGAACAGGAGAAATAGGCATGGTATGCTAAGGGAAAATGCCGAGAGCCGTGACACGCAAGGCAGAAAGTACTGATGTCCATGTCTGTGGCGGACTACCTCGTAGTAGTGTTGAAGTCTCTGTAATGGGGAAGGAGCGAAAGGGGGTAGCGTGCTTAGCCAGATTTAAAGTCCAACTTAAGAAATTGAGGATGAAACAATGAACGAGGCAAAACCCTTTTAAACAAAAAAGGTTAAGTACGAAGAGCCGTGTGATGGAAGACTATCAAGCACGGTTCTGTGAGAAGGGAGGGTGAAATTCCCTCCACTTACTCGACCGTTGAATTCTCTTGCTTATTTTGCAACACTAAGATAAGTGAATTCTTCGACATGACAAAATCCTGGGCAACTTTTTGTTGCTCAGATACTTAAAGAGTTTAATTTACAATAGTGTTGCGAAATTAAGGTTAAAAATTGCATCTGTCAGACAGATTTCTGCTAAAAATAGAGCGTCTTTCAAAGAAAATGCGTACCTTTGCAATGCTATATGGCCTTATTAGGCTTTGTTAGCAGACATATTGAAGAAAGCGCATTTCGCTTACTCTAAGTGTGAACTTCGACAACTCACAACGTGATTCAAGAGTAGGATGGAAAGACGCTCTTCTTGGTTTGTATTCGTGTTTCAAGCGAAATACATCCAAGCGGAGTTGTTCATTTCTCTATTCAGAATCACGAGCAGTCGAAGGCTCACACTTGGAATGGAGATAATGTTGACTCCGCTTTTCTTTTTATGTCTTACTTAAATTCAATAACCGCACTTTCGGGTCATGGGTGCATAAAAGTTCTTTACTCATGACAGATTCAAAACAAGATAAGGGAGCTGTTTCGCAAATAAGCACAGAAGGGAACATCGAGGAAGTTATTGCAAATAAACTTGGTAAAGAGTTTCAAACATCAAAAGTTGAGGCCAAACCAATTGAACAACTTGCAGTCTTGGATAGTTTGGATGATAATAGCCCTAAAAAGGTAGAACTAACTAAACAAGAGCGTATAGAACTACCCCCACAACGGGAACTTTCAGAATTAGAAAAGAAAATCGAAAGACTGATAGGAGGGCGGAAATGAAAAGCATTAACTATGTCCTTTTACTGCTTACATTTCTTGTTCCAATAAAGGTTATGGCTCAAATTTCTGATTACAGAACCATACATGCTGAAACAACCTCCAATTCAGATGTTGAAATTAGGATGATTGTATACTGTAAGGACAAGAAAAAAATTGATGCTGAAGCACAGATTGCGGCATTGAGAATACTACTATTTGATGGATGCCCAAACACGCAATATGCAAAGCCACTTTTGGAAGATGGACAGAAAACGGCCATCCAAAAATATTCCTACTATTTTGATGACCTATTCAACTATCGTTTTACCGATTTTGTTTCATCATTCAATGCTTTGTCAAAATTCAAAAAGGCAGATAACAGAAAAGGAACTGAATACGAGGTATTTGTAAAGGTATCATTGCTCCGAAAAGATTTAGACAAAAACGGAATTAGAAAGAAGATTGGATTATGAAGAACTTAGTAATGGCTATATTGGCTTGCATGTTGGCAATCCCTATGCAGGCACAAACTGTTGTCCAACCCAAAATAATGGTCATCCCATATACAAAGGAGGGCGAAGACATACGAACTGTACTTGAAGCAGACGAAAACAAACGCATAGTACTTACCAAAATAAAAGAGGCTTTTGACGAAAGAGGTTTCTCAACTGTGGATTTCGTTGCAAAACTAAAATCTATTGAGAGTGGAAACGTCCTTAACTTGGATAACAAGTCCGACATAAAATCACAAATAATTGACATGTCGGGAGCGGATATCTATGTTGAGGCCGAAATTATTTGTAATACAAGAGGCGGAGGTGATTCCAACGTGAAGATCACCATCACGGGATATGATTGTGCCTCCGGAACGTCTCTATCTAATAAAGTCGGAGAAAGCGGAAATTTCTATACCAACGATATTGGCAAACTCGGGATGAGGGCTATTGCGTCTTGTGCAGATGATTTCTTACGGATTCTACAGATGAAATTTACCGATATATCTGAAAACGGACGCTCCTTGATGCTTCAAATAGGCTTTGAAGAAAACTCAACCTATACAATGGAATCAAGTGTTGGCTCACAGGGTTTATTACTGCAAGATGAAATAGAGCTTTGGGTATCAGAAAACGCTCTGAATGGAGATTACCATTTGCAGGGTGTAAGTCCAATGAAAATGATATTTGACGATGTAAAGATGCCTCTTCTTGATGCAGCAGGCAAAAACTATACTGCATCAAGATTTGGAATGGATATGTTACGCTTCTTCCGCTCTTTAGGAATACCTATATCAAGGAGCAACAAGGGCAATACACTATATATAACAATAAAATAGGCAGACATGAAAAAATATCTGATTATAATAGCATTATCACTGACAGCACATTCTACTGTATATGCACAGACTGTTGACGATATAGGAAAGATAGCATTAGGTGTAAAAATAGAAGAATCCTCATCGGACGAGACTCAGACTTTCCGCAATATCATTGAAGACAAACTTGTCAAATTTGCCTCACAGTCGGGTTATTCTTCTTTTGGTAGCGGAAATTTCAATATTTCCCCCAATATTGTCATCAACAACATAGACGTTGCGGAAGGAGGTATGAAAAATGTTTATGTTGCTCGTGGTGATATATACCTAACTATTGTAGATGCAAACAATGGCACGGTTTTTTCTTCAGTCTCTTATCCATTGAAAGGCTCTGCTACAAAGAAAGAACTCGCAATAAAGAATGCCATATTGAATGTAAACTATGAGAATGTATCAAAAGTTTTTGAAGCCGCAAAAGCGAAGATACTTTCATACTACGAAGCTCACATTGACTCTTATTTTGCAAATGCAGATGCGAGTGTGGCAAATGGAAATTATGACGAGGCTATCACATGGCTTATGATGATACCGGATGAATTGACTTCACTACATGGGAAGGCTATGGAAAAGGCTCAAATAGTTTACAATCAAAGAGACGAAGCAATAAGGCAACAGATGTTAGAAGAACAAAGAATAGCAAATAACAAGGTATTGACAACGGCTAATAGTCTCTTGGCAATGCATCAACCTCAGGATGCCCTCAAAACTCTTTGGAATTACCAACAAGGCGAAAATGTAGACCAAAACAAACAATATGCGGCCCTTGTTAGAAAAGCAGAACAGCAAGTGTCGGCAGAAGAAAGGGAAGCAATGAGAAAAGAGGAACGAGAATACCAAGATAATAGACGGAGAGAAGATAGGGCTTGGAGTGAATACAAAAAAGACGCCCAACATAGGCGGAACATGGACAAAGCGGATGTCGCATATCGAAACAACAAACTTGCGGCTTCTGAAAGAGTTGCCCATCACCAATTAAGCAATGAGAGGCAACGTGTTAATGCCTTAAAGAATGTGGCATGTGAATATCTTCGCAACAACCCCAACCGTGTTGATTGTTTCAGAATTAGATTTTAATAAAAAAATAACAGAATGAATAAATTATTTCTTTTCTTATTGACAATTCTGTCAATAACAACAGCTTCAGCACAAACGTCTGTAAATGCTGATGGCACGATTAAGCATCGTGGCAATGTGGCTATCATTGTGGAAGGTCGCAATTTTACATTTAGCGATGGAAACTTTGTAAAGACCATAGACGATGAAACCATGCAGATGCTAAAAACAACGTTGAGAGCATTGAGTATACAAAAGTTCTCAAACATGAATTTTGGCATTGTGAACCGTGATGACGAGGCCAATTCACAGGTAAAGCAATTGATTGAAGAGAATAAACTTGAAGATTATCTCGACGGTATTTCCGTTCAAGCTAAAAATCAAGGAGCGGATTACCTCTTTCTTGTAGACATTACGAATTATGGAGAGAATGAAGCAGCTTTTCAAACCGAAATTGCAACTCGCCTCATCAGTATTACAAACAACTTTGGTTATCATAAACTCTATCGTTCTGCTGCCATTGGATTGGGTGAAGAAGCAGACATGAGAGAGCAAGCACGGAAGTTAATTAAGGAATTTGAAGCTTCCCTTGACGAACAAATAACAGAGGTGTTCCCCGAACAATACTTTATTGCACAAGCTGACGGTAAAACATGGAATTTGGGAGCATATCAACCCAACGGAATGATCCAGAGTAATGACAAATTCTATGCGTTTAGATTGTCCAAAAACAACATGCAAATAGCCAATAGCACAGTTCCAATTCAGATATTAGATGAGGTCGGTGTGGCATCAAATCCCAAAGGAGTTGGAGGATATGTTCAAGTCAAGGCAAATCACAATGTCGGGAACACTTCTGATATTGTTGTTTTCAGAAACTTAAGACATCCTATATTCAGTGGTACAAACCAAATGGCAGTTACTTTCTTTGGCTTGCAATACGAACTTGATTCTTACGAAGGATTGACGAAGCGTCGTATTAACAATGCTGTCTATAGTGCTATTACTGAAAATGTAGGTACTCAACTTATAGAACATGACCATCTTCCCGAAATACGAGCAGAAAGAGAACTTCAAAAAAGTGAAGATTTCCTTGATGGCCATGTCGTAGAACAAATGAAAGCAATTGGCGCACAATATCTGATTAAATTAGAAAATTTTGTGATGAATGGAACACAAGTTTCATTCAAGATGTCTTTTATTTCTGTTGCACAAAACCAAATCGCCCGTACCGTTGATATTGTTTCTTCTATTGACAATATCGAAAATGAAATGTACAAGCAATTATGCGAGAGATTTGCATGGCCTTGTGTTATTAGCAACGTAACGGGAAAGACGTTGGAATTAAGTTCTATAATAACGCTGAAAGATGGAGTTGATTGTGTCCTTCAGTTGACTAAAGCCATCAAAAACCCAATAAACGGAGAAGTTTCATATAGTAGAAACGATGTATGTAAGATGGAATTGAAGGAGTACCATGGAAACAAGAGTGTTATGACCATTGGCAAGGTTATCAGCAAAGATGATATGAAAGACTTGGAGAACCTGTCAAAAAATGGATATGTAACATTCCGTGTTGATGGCTCAAATATTAAGTCTGACATAAGCACCACAAGCCAAGTGCAAGAAAAAGCGAAAAAGGAAGAGAAAAAACAAAAAGTCAAGAGTATTTTGGGTAAATTAGGTGGTGCGTTGTTAAGAAATACAAGTGTCAAATAGTCGTATATTTTCCCTAACTTAATAATAAATAAACATATGAAGAATTTTAATCAAAACGCAACAAAGCTTATCATCTCGTTAAACAATGGTGAAAAATGGGAGATAGATGAAATCCCAAGTGCAAACATCAACGCAGAGACAATCAGAGACAGTGAAAACAGCACTGAAGTCATTAGTGATGACGAGAAATACAAGGCTGTTCTGTATGTTAATCAAGCAGAAGGTAATATCGAAATCTATGACAACGATTCTGACGAAGAAATAACAGACTTTGATGTAAGGGAAATTTTTGAAGAAGAATAATCCTAATATTTACTCTCAAGCAAAAATGAATCTTGCAAAAGCAGCGGAAATCCATTTATTTACAAGGGTTTCCGTTGTTTTTATATGTGTCGAGGCTTAAATCCTAATTCATTTTTAGCCATTTGGGATGGTTTTTGAATGTTTTTCTCATTCGTGGAATTACTGACGTTCTAAAATTTTGGTAGAAAGTTATCGGGATGTATCCAAGCAATTCTTTTAAAAAGCGGCAAACTCTTTCGAGTGCCGTGTGCCTTGGGTTACCAATTCCCAACTCTTGCTATAACTATTGCCAATGCCGTCTTTCCAACGGCGACGACGTATATGTAGGACAGTACGATGATCACGTATCGGAAAGTCATTTATGCAGGACTTCGGATAGAAGCAATTAGGTAACAAATCCGTATGACCATCAGGTTGCATACACTTTTCATCCAAATAGAGATGAAGGATAAGTTCTGGGGAACGTTCCGCATCAAGCACATCTACAAGATCAAAATACTCATTGAACTCGGATGGCAATATGTAGCTTAAAAGCTTTACTAATGGTCCCTTCTGCATAAGACTATTCTTTAACGGATGCAAAGGTCATACTTTTATTTCAATTTCACGCTATCTAATACAGGTTTTTGCAGGTGCCCCTATTTTATGAACTATTTTGGAGTATTATGGTTTTGCACAGCTCATATATATCGCCCGAAAAAGTAACTTAACTTCGTGGGCCGATGAAGTTATATTCATAGGCCTACGAAGTTAACTTCATCGGCCTATGAATATAACTTCATAAAAAGGGGTGAAAAATGCGCTTGTTGCAACGATAGCCACGAGGGCAAGGTAGAGCATGGACAGGGGCTTTTTGGGGCGCGCCCCAATATGATAAGTCTGCTATTTATAGTCCTTCTGTCAGAAACTTGCGAAGATGTATGTGCGTGATGCCGTCATCATCATTCTTGGTGAGCAGAGGGGTCATGGAGATAACGTACTTCGGATAGTTGTCCTTGATGGCATGAAGATTGCCAAACTCTCGCTCTCTCGTTGCCTTGTCGTAGATGATATAGGACGCTTGTACATAGATGCGTTCACCTCCCGGCTTGGTACATACAAAGTCGATTTCTCCAGCTTGCAATTGTCCCACATATACTTGATAGCCCAAACGTATGAGATGCTGATAGATGATATTCTCTATCACTTTCTCAATGTCTCCTTCGCGCGTTCCTCCAGCAATGGCATTTCGAATGCCGTTGTCTTCGAAGTAAAACTTGTCGTTGGTTTCAAAGATTCGTTTGCCGTGGATGTCATAGCGGTTCACCTTGTGCAGGATGTAGGCTTCGCAAAGGAAGGAAATGTAGTTGATGATGGCCGTGGAGGTTATTGATTCACCTTGCGATTTCATGTATTTGGCGATACTGTTGGCAGAGATGAGCTTGCCTGTATTATCTGCAAGAAAACGCACCAGATTCTCTAAGAATGGTACGTTTCTTATCTGGTTGCGCATGATGACATCCTTGAGCAAGACGGTGTGGTAGATATCTATCTGATACTCACGGGCGTCGTCTTCTTCCAAACCTATTTTGGCTAAGCCAGGCAGGCCACCATACTGAATGTACAGAGCAAGCGCTTCGTCATTATCCGATAGATGATGGAATTGCAAAAACTCGTTGTAGCTTAGCGACTGGATATAGATTTCCTTATATCTCCCGCCTATGATGGTGCTTAGTTCGTTGCTCAGCATACGAGCATTGCTACCTGTGATGATAATATCTGTGTTGGGTTCTGTACGATAGCTTCGGATGGAGCGTTCGAATTCCTTGATGTCTTGTATCTCATCAATAAGGATATAATTATGTTTGTCGGAATGAAAATGCTGTCCGATATACTCGTTGAGATCTTGGTAGGTCTGAATGTGGTCAAACTCTCTTTTCTCCTTATCTATATAGATGATATTGTTGCTGCTATCTGATATTTTACGGTCACGAATCATCTTCATCATGCAGCTTTTGCCCACACGACGTTGGCCTACTAAGACGATGATGGTCTCCTTGCCAAGAAACCTTTCTATTTTGTCGATATATGATTGACGAATAATAGTTGCCATGATTTTGTCTTTTATAGAAGAAACTTTTTGCAAATATACGACTTTTATCTTTTATAGAAGATAAAATGTGGGACAATTTTGCTTTTGTCTTCTATAAAAGATAAAAATCTTCCTCGATTTGCACTTTCTGATCCAAAGACAAAGCTGCACTCGGCAATAAAAAAGAATGTGATTCTTTTTGTATTGCTCTCGATTTGCATTATCTTTGTACCATGATATTCTATTTCTCAGGCACAGGAAACACGCTATGGGCAGCACAGACGCTTGCCGAGCGGTTGGGAGATCGGCTTGTCAATATGGCCGACGCGATAGGGGGAGAGGAACGTTATACCCTCGGAGAACGTGAGGCCATCGGCTTCGTCTTTCCCGTTCATGGCTGGCGTACGCCCCGCCTTGTCCGGCAGTTTATCGACCAGCTCTCGATAGATGCTGGTGGAAAGTCCCACTACGCCTACCTCATCCTCACGGCAGGCGACTCCATCGGTCGCACCGTGGAGCGTCTGCTGCCCCATCTGCGCGCCAAGGGTATTGATCCTCAGCTCTTTGCCTCGATCATCATGCCCGAGTCCTATGTCGGACTGCCCTTCATGGATGTCGATACGCCTGCCAAGGAGCAGAAGAAGAAGGACGAGGCTGCCAGCCAGCTCGACGCCCTCGTTGAGACCATTGCCCGATGGGACTGCAGACGGCGTGATGACTCTTTTCGCTCGCTCACACGCGGTCCGATCCCAGGGTTCTTCTCTGGTCCCGTGGGGAGCTTCTTTGAGCGTTTCCTCATCACCGACAAGCCCTTTCATGTCGTTGCCGATCGCTGCATCAAGTGCGGACGTTGCGCCAGCGTCTGTCCCGTAGGCGATATCGAGGGCGGCAAGGACCGTCAGCCCCAGTGGCTTCACCACGACGACTGCCTCACCTGCTTCTCCTGCTACCACCATTGTCCCACCCACGCCATCGAGTTTGGCGGACGGACGAAGCACAAAGGACAGTATTTCTATACGCGCAGGAAGTAGGGCGGGGGAGGGTTTGTCCTCCCGCCTTCGGGATGGTCTCGGGACGCCTTCGGGAGAAGACCTATCGCTCCCTCTGCTGGATGTACTGATATGAATCCTAACTTTTCAAGCCCACAGGAGGAATAGGCGTTGTCGAATCGTTGTTCTGAATCCTGTATTCCCAATCCTCGATGGTTCTGGTTGTGGTACTGAAGTTGATACCTATTTTAACGAGCTTTCTGCCATCAGCCTCAAAAGGAACCATATAGCCTTTGTCGTCTATTTGGGCTAAGGCTTCCTGGGCGGGCTTGTTGATTTTTATCTCGAAGACGAAGACGGTGCTGGGAGAGAACATCACGGCATCGGCTCTTCCCCTACAACTCTTTACCTGTGTGAGAACAGCTATGTTCATCATCGAAAGCATGATGTAGAAAACGGTCTCATAATAATACTCGTTTTTCTGCATATCTGCCAGTACATCCTTTCCGCCTTCTGGATAAGGTATAGAGGCAAAGTAGGACCTCATCAGCGTCATCGCCTTGTCGATATCTCCATACACCAACGCTTGATAGAATTTTGCCGCAAAGCCAAGCGAAGTGCCATCGCTCAGATTCGTGTAAAGCGGCAGCAGGTTCTCCATCAATCCTCCCTTTACTTCCTTGTTTGGAATACCCAGATAGTATCCATTGGTCAACGGATCATATCTTTTGATAGTAAGATAACCGCTCTGGTAAAGCAGCGGGAGGACATCCGTCATTCTTTCCGTAGGACGGTCGAATGAGGACGGAAAGGCGAAAACCTCATCCAGATTCATAACGTCTGTGTTGAATCTTTGCATCTGATGAATCAGATAAGTAGGAGTGCCTGTGGCAAACCAGTAGCTGCTGATGTAGCCGGCGGCAAAGCAACGCATCAAACTGAAGGGATTGAAGATATCCGGACAGTTGCGGCTGAAATGATAGCCATCATAGTTTTCGGTCAACTCTTGCTCCATTCTTTCAAAAGTCAATCCGTTGGTTGCTGCCAACTGCTCAATGTCCTGTTTCAGAGTCGTGGTGAGTTCTTCCTTGGTAATGCCGCAGATGGCAGCGAACTCTGGGTCCATGCTGATATTGGCCAGATTGTTGATGGTACTGAAGATGCTGAGCTGTGAGAATTTCGTGATTCCCGTGATGAAGGCGAACCTGATGTGGGCGTCATTGGCCTTGATTGGGGCATAAAACTCCTGCATGACGGTCCTGATCGCTGCGAGTTTGTCCTCGTCGTGGAGCACATCAAGAAGCGGAGCGTCATATTCGTCTATTATAATGACAACAGGTTTGCCTGTGTGCTCTTTTGTCGAGACAATCAGGCTCTTGAGTCTGTCTCCGGGAGTTTTGCTTTCTGGACCCTTTCCCCAAATGCTTTCATATTGGGAAAGCAAGACGTTGAATTTAGATTGTAAATCTTTGAGATCGCAATTCTTGAATGTTGACATGTCGAAGTGAAGGACTGGGTATTCCGTCCACTCCTTTTCCAAGCCCTCGATGGCAAGCCCCTTGAACAGATCTTTCTCACCTGCAAAATAGGAATGAAGCGTACTGCTGAGAAGGGATTTTCCGAAGCGACGGGGACGGCTGAGAAATACATATTTGTACTTCTTGGTCATCCGATAGACGAGTGCTGTTTTGTCTACGTAAACGCATTGTCTTGCGATGAGGTCGCTGAAAGTCTGTATTCCCACAGGATAAATTCTTTCCACCATGGTCTTTGCTTTTTTTTCTTTGTGGCAAAGTTACGAAAAGTTTTTGAGTATAGAGCGAATAAAAAGAAAAAGGTTTTTACGAGAAATAGGGTGACAAGGTCGTTCGTGTGGTTTCAATACAACTTTTGGCGTATAAGAAAACCTGTCGGATACTAATAAAAACAGTCGGATACTACTAAGAAACCCCAACCAGCCTGAGGCCGATTGGGGTTGATATGATAGTCTTCTGTCTATTCGGTTGGGCTTTCGGCTATATGACTTGTCTTTCAGACTACTCCATAAGTTTTCTGACTACTTCATAAGTCTTCAGACTACTCCATAGGTCCATGAGCCTTTCTGACTACTCCATAAGCCTTTTGACAACCTATTCTTCCGTCGTTCTGCTGTCGGCCAGCACCCGCCATAGTTTTTCGTCGGGCAGGGGCGAGACGACATCGATCGGCTGTTTGCTCACAGGATGGACAAAGGCCACGCGGTGGCTTAGCAGGCTGATGCCTCCATCGGGATTGGATCGCGGCGCGCCATACTTCAAGTCGCCCTTGATGGGGCAGCCGATATGAGCCAGCTGCGTGCGGATCTGATGGTGGCGTCCCGTGAGCAGGTGGATTTCGAGCAGCACGTAGCGGTCGCTACGCCCGATGACCTTGTAGCGCAGCATAGCCTTCTTGCTGCCCGCCACCTCGTGGTCGTAGGCATAGGTCTTGTTCTGTCGCTCGTTGCGCACCAGCCAGTTGGTCAGCAGTCCCTCCGCTTCGGCCGGCTCATGCTGGACGATGGCCCAGTAGGTCTTGTGGACCTCACCCTTGCGAAACAAATCGTTGAGGCGGCTCAGCGCCTTCGAGGTCTTGGCAAAGACGACCAGTCCGGCCACGGGGCGGTCCAGGCGGTGGACCACACCGAGAAAGACGTTGCCCGGCTTCTGATATTTCTCCTTCAACCATTCCTTGACGGTATAGGAGAGCGGAAGGTCGCCCGTCTTGTCGCCCTGTACGATTTCGCCCACCTCCTTATAGACGACGATGACGTGGTTGTCCTCGTAGAGTGGCTGCATCGTGCCTTACATGTTCATGCCGCCATCGACCTGGATGACCTGGCCGCTGACATAGCTTGAGAGGTCGGAGGCGAGGAAGAGGCAGACGTTGGCGATATCCTCGGTCTGTCCGCCACGGCGAAGAGGAATCTTGGCCATCCAGCCCTTGCGGATCTCCTCGGAGAGCTGGGCCGTCATCGGAGTCTCGATGAAGCCCGGGGCGACACAGTTGGCGCGCACGCCCTTGGGGCCGAGCTCCTGGGCGATAGACTTGGCCAGACCGATCATGCCTGCCTTGGAGGCCGAGTAGTTGCATTGGCCAGCGTTGCCGTGGACACCCACCACGCTCGACATGTTGATGATGGATCCGCCACGCTGGCGAAGCATGATGGGAGCGCAAGCGTGGATGAAGTTGAAGGCCGACTTCAGGTTGACGTTGAGGACGGCATCCCATTGTGCCTCCGACATGCGGAGCATCAGGCCGTCCTTGGTGATTCCGGCATTGTTGACGAGGATGTCGATGCTGCCGAAGTCGGCGTGGATCTGCTTCACGACGGTCTCGGTCTCGGCAAAGTCGGCGGCATTGCCCGCATAGGCGCGGCAGGTGACGCCCAGGGCCTCGATCTCCTGGCGTGTGGCCTCAAGGCCGGCAGCCATGTCGTCGTTGAGGACAAGGTCGGTGAATGCGATGTTAGCGCCCTCGCTGGCGAACTTCATCGCCACGGCCTTGCCAATACCACGGGCTGCACCCGTAATCAATGCTGTTTTTCCTGTTAAAAGTCCCATAAATCTTTTATTTTGTTGTTGTTACTGTCCTTGTTTCAAAGTCGTCTTGCCCAATGCGCCATAGACCACCTTCGCCACCATCGGCCGCGAGGTCTCCTCGGTCAGCCCGTGGCCCAGCCGCCCGTAGATGAACGGCACCTCCAGACCCTTGATACAGTAGTGGGTGATGTCGGCGACCAGATAGACGTCGTCGATGTCAAACTCGCCGTCGGCCTTGGCTTCGGAATAGACCTTGCGGAAGAGTTCGATCTCGTCCTCGTCGAAGTTCTTGCGCACCTGCTCCACCTTCCAGATGTTGCGGAAGAACTCCGCGCGCAGGTTGCCGTTGCGGATGACGGTCTCCTTGATCATGCTCAGATGGGTGTAGATGAGCTCGATGATCTTGTCCTGGGGACTGATCTTCTTGTTGGCCACTTCGTCCAGCTTGTCCGACAATCGCTCCAGCTCCGACTCGATGACGGCGGAATAGACGTCGTCCTTGCTCTTGAAATAGGTATATAGCGTGCGGCGACCCTTGCCCGAAGCTTTGGCAATGTCGTTCATCGTAGTGTTGGCTATGCCGTTCTTGGCAAACAACTGCCGCGCTACGTCAACTAGTTTTTGTCTCGTTTTCGATATGGACATAATCAAATATACCTAAATACTAAAATAACAGGTTGCACAAGAACCCTTTTCGTGTGCAAAAGTACCAATATTATTTGACAGCACCAAAACTTTCCCCTACAAATTGCACACTTTAACACGCTGTGCATGATACGGGCAGGTCTTGGCCCGTCGGCTCCTTGCGGGCGAGGGAGGATAGGCGCGTGGGGCAAGAATTCTCTTCGTCGTGGTGGTCCGTGACGTCGCGATGGAGAAATCCTTTGCGATATTTACCGCCTTAAATTTGCCGTTTTGAAGAAATAATTGTATTTTTGCACAAACTTTGAATATGGCAGAGGAAACAAAAAATGACGGCGTGCTGAGCGTCGATAAGGAGAAGGGCAAGGTGGCCGATCTGGAGCGCTATTGCGCGGACAAGGACACACGAGGCACGATCGGTATCGCCCACACGCGTTGGGCCACCCATGGCGAGCCCTCGGCGCGCAACGCCCACCCCCACTACTCGCAGTCGCGCAACCTGGCCATCATCCACAACGGCATCATCGAAAACTATGCCGAGATCAAGGCGCGCCTGGAGGAGAAGGGCGTCCGTTTCCGTTCCGATACCGATACGGAGGTGCTCGTGCAGCTCATCGAGTACATCCAGGAGCGCAAGCAGATCGAACTGCTGCCTGCCGTCCAGCTGGCCCTCCATCAGGTCGTAGGCGCCTATGCCATCGCCCTGCTCGACAGTCGCCATCCCGACACCATCATCGCAGCGCGCAAGCAGAGCCCGCTGGTGGTGGGCATAGGCGAGGGGGAGTTTTTCCTCGGATCGGACGCCAGCCCCATCATCGAGTTTACCGACAAGGTCGTCTATCTCGAGGACGGCAACATCGCCGTGATGAAAGCCGGCGAGGAGTTGCAGATCGTCAATATATATAATGAGAAACTGCTGCCCGAGGTCAAGACCGTCGATATCGACCTCGGACAGATCGAGAAAGGGGGCTTCCCCCACTTCATGCTCAAGGAGATCTTTGAGCAACCCGAATGTCTAGAGAACTGCATGCGCGGGCGCATCAACGTGGACCACAACCACGTGGCCCTCTCGGCCGTCATTGACTACCGCAAGGAGCTGCTCGCGGCCAAGCGCATCATCATCGTGGCCTGTGGTACGAGCTGGCACGCCGGTCTCATCGGCAAGCAGCTCATCGAGTCGTTCTGTCGTGTGCCCGTCGATGTGGAGTACGCCTCGGAGTTTCGCTACCGCAACCCCGTGGTAGGACCAGGCGACGTGGTCATCGCCATCTCGCAGAGTGGCGAGACGGCCGACACGCTGGCAGCCGTGGAACTGGCCCGCGAGCGTGGCGCCTTCATCTATGGCGTTTGCAATGCCGTGGGAGCCAGCATCCCCCGCGCCACCCATACGGGATCCTACATCCACGTGGGCCCCGAGATTGGCGTGGCCTCGACCAAGGCCTTCACGGGCCAGGTCACGGTGCTCACCCTCTTCGCCCTCGCCCTCGGTGCCGCCAAGGGCACGGTGGCGCGCGAGGAGTATGTGCGCACCATCGAGGAACTGGCCAACATCCCAGACAAGATCCGCGAGGTGCTGAAGCTCAGCGACCAGCTGGCCGAACTCGCCCGTACCTTCACCTATGCACACAACTTCCTCTACCTCGGCCGTGGATACAACTATCCCGTCGCGCTGGAGGGAGCCCTGAAGCTGAAGGAAATCTCCTACATCCATGCCGAGGGCTATTCGGCAGCTGAGATGAAGCACGGCCCCATCGCGCTCATCGACTCCGACATGCCCGTCGTGGTCGTGGCTACCCACGACGCGATGTACGAGAAGGTGCGCTCCAACGTCCAGGAGATCAAGGCACGCGAGGGACGCGTCATCGCCTTTGTCTCGAAGGGCGAGCAGGACATCACCCGGATGGCCGACGCGACGATCGAGCTGCCCGACACGCTGGAGTGTCTGGAGCCGCTCATGGCCACCGTTCCCCTGCAGTTGCTGGCCTACTACATCGCTGTCTGCAAAGGCAAGGATGTGGACCAGCCGCGCAACCTGGCCAAGAGCGTGACGGTGGAATAACAAAAAAGCAATAATGTCTAAATAAGCCCGTCGCCGACGTGGCGGGCGTGAACAAGATATATGGAGAATAACATACACGAGGATTGTGGCGTGGCCATGATTCGCTTGCTGAAACCGCTGGAGTACTACCAGCAGAAGTATGGTACATGGATGTACGGCCTCAACAAGCTCTATCTGATGATGGAGAAGCAGCACAACCGTGGCCAGGAGGGCGCCGGCATGGCGGCCGTGAAGCTCCAGTCGGAGCCGGGTAATGAGTATATGTTCCGCGAGCGGGCGGAGGGCAAGAACGCCGTGACCGATATCTTCGGTATCGTGCACGAGAAGCTGAGCCACTACACGCCCGAGCAGCTTTCCGACGCCAGTTTCGCGAGCGACCATCTGCCCTTTGCGGGCAACCTGTACATGGGCCACCTGCGCTATTCCACCACGGGCAAGAGCGGCCTCACCTATGTGCACCCGTTCCTGCGCCGCAACAACTGGAAGGCCAAGAACCTCTGCATGTGTGGCAACTTCAACATGACCAACATCGAGGAGATCTTCCAGAAGCTCACTCGCCAGGGCCAGTGTCCGCGCATCTATAGCGACACCTATATCCTGCTGGAGCTGATGGGCCATCGCCTCGACCGCGAGGTGGAGCGCAACTTTGTCATTGCCCGCGACAACGGACTGAAGGACCAGGACATCACGCGCTACATCGAGGACCATGTCGAGATGGCCAATGTGCTCAAGACGACCATGACCGACTTCGACGGAGGCTATGTCGTCTGTGGCATCACCGGCAGCGGCGACTTCTTCTCCATGCGTGACCCCTGGGGCATCCGTCCGGGCTTCTACTACAAGAACGACGAGATCGTCGTCGTCGCCTCGGAGCGCCCTGTGCTGCAGACCACCTTCGACCTCGAGTGTGAGGACATCCAGGAGCTGCAGCCCGGCGAGGCCATCATCGTCAATAAGGCCGGCGAGTGCTCCATGCACCAGATCGTGCCGCAGCGTGGCGACGCCGCCTGCTCCTTCGAGCGCATCTACTTCTCCCGCGGATGCGACCGCGATATCTACAACGAGCGCAAGAAGCTCGGAGAGCAGCTCACGGATCCCGTCCTCAAGGCGGTCGATTACGATATCAACCACACCGTGCTCTCCTTCATCCCCAACACCGCCGAGGTGGCTTTCTACGGCCTCGTGCAGGGTTGCGAGCGCTGGCTCACGGAGCGCAAGATAGAGCAGGTGCGCCAGTTGGAGAGCGTCGAGGAGGTGGACGACGAGGCCCTCATCAGTGTCCTGCGCCAGCATGTGCGCTCTGAGAAGGTGGCCTGGAAGGACATCAAGCTGCGCACCTTCATCACCGAGGGCAACTCGCGCAACGACCTCGCAAGCCACGTCTATGACATCACCTACGAGAGCATCGAGGGTGGGGTGGACAACCTGGTCATCATCGACGACTCCATCGTTCGCGGCACGACGCTCAAGGAGAGCATCCTCCGCATCCTCGACCGCCTCCATCCGAAGAAGATCGTCGTGGTGTCGAGTGCGCCGCAGATCCGCTATCCCGACTACTACGGCATCGACATGGCCCACCTGGAGGAGTTTTGCGTCTTCCGTGCCACGGTGGCGCTGATCCAGGAGCGGGGCATGGAGGACGTGCTCGGCGAGGTCTATAGCAACTGTCTCAAAGCCCTGCGCAAGCCGAAGGGCGCCATCGAGGAAAACCCCGTCAAGGGCGTCTATAAGCCGTTCACGGTGGAGGAGATCAACCGCAAGATCGTCGAGATGCTGCGTCCGCAGGGCATGACGACGCCTGTGGAACTGGTCTTCCAGAGCATCGAGGGACTCCATGAGGCCATCCCCTACAACCATGGCGACTGGTACTTCACGGGCGACTATCCCACCGACGGTGGCATGCGCCAGGTCTGCAGGGCCTATATCAATTTTTATAAGAACATAATTCAAAACTCTTAATAATGCGCAAAGTAACCTTACAGCTCAGCGACGGTACTGAGTTTCATGGTAAGAGCTTCGGCTACGAGCAGCCCGTGGCCGGCGAGGTGGTGTTCAACACTGCCATGATGGGCTACCCTGAGAGCCTTACCGACCCGTCCTATGCGGGTCAGCTTCTCACGATGACTTTTCCGTTGGTGGGCAACTATGGCGTGCCGCCATTCACATTTGACAAGCAGACGGGTCTTCCCGACTTCATGGAGAGCGACCGTATCTACGCCTCCGCATTGATTGTATCTGATTATAGCGAGCAGTATTCCCATTGGAATGCCGTCGAGAGCCTCGGCGAGTGGCTCCAGCGCGAGAAGGTGCCAGGCATCACGGGCATTGACACGCGCGAACTGACGAAGGTGCTGCGCGAGCATGGCGTGATGATGGGCAAGATCCTCTTCGACGATGAGCCCAACAACGTGCCGGAGGCCGACTATGAGGGCGTCAACTTCGTGGACCGCGTCTCCGTCAAGGAGATCGTCCGCTACAACGAGGGTGCGGGCCGCAAGGTCGTGCTGGTCGATTGTGGCGTCAAGGCCAACATCATCCGCGAGCTGATCCAGCGTGGCGTGGAGGTGGTCCGCGTGCCCTGGAACTACGACTATACCGACATGGAGTTTGACGGTCTCTTCCTGGCCAATGGTCCTGGCGACCCCGACATGTGCTCCGAGGCCGTGGAGATCATCCGCAAGCAGATGAGCCGCAGCCGCAAGCCCATCTGTGGTATCTGCATGGGCAACCAGTTGCTCTCCAAGGCTGCTGGCGCCACGATCTATAAGTTGAAGTACGGCCACCGCGGCCACAACCAGCCGGTGCGCATGGTGGGCACGGAGAAGTGCTTCATCACCTCGCAGAACCACGGCTACGCCGTCGATGCGCGCACGCTGGACAAGGACTGGGAGGAGCTCTTCGTCAATATGAACGATGCCTCCAACGAGGGTATCCGCCACAAGGAGAACCCCTGGTTTAGCTCGCAGTTCCACCCCGAGGCTTGCTCGGGCCCGGTCGATACGGAGTTTATGTTCGATAAGTTTGTTGAAACATTGAAGCAGTCATGATAGAACAACATATAAAGAAGGTATTGATTCTCGGTTCCGGCGCGTTGAAGATTGGTGAGGCCGGCGAGTTTGACTACTCCGGCAGCCAGGCCCTCAAGGCCCTGCGCGAGGAAAGTATCGAGACGGTGCTCATCAACCCCAATATTGCCACGGTGCAGACCTCCGAGGGTGTGGCCGACCAGATCTACTTCCTCCCCGTGCAGCCCTATTTCGTCGAGCGCGTTATCGAGAAGGAGCGTCCCGACGGCATCCTCTTGTCCTTTGGTGGACAGACCGCACTCAACTGTGGTGTGGAACTGGAGAAGAGCGGCGTGTTGAAGAAGTATGGTGTGAGCGTCCTGGGTACGCCCGTGGAGGCCATCATGAACACGGAGGACCGCGAGCTCTTCGTCGAGCAGCTTGACCAGATCGACGTCAAGACCATCAAGAGCGAGGCTTGCGAGGACATGGAGCAGGCCCGCAAGGCTGCTGAGCAACTCGGCTACCCCGTCATCATCCGTGCTGCCTATGCGCTGGGCGGACTGGGTAGTGGCTTCGCAGACAACGAGGAGGAGCTGACCCGCCTCTGCGAGAAGGCCTTCTCTTTCTCTCCCCAGGTGCTGGTGGAGAAGAGCCTCAAGGGCTGGAAGGAGATAGAGTACGAGGTGGTGCGCGACCGCTACGACAACTGCATCACGGTCTGCAACATGGAGAACTTCGACCCGCTGGGCATCCATACGGGTGAGAGTATCGTCATCGCTCCGTCGCAGACTCTGACCAACAGCGAGTATCACAAGCTGCGTGCGCTCTCCATCAAGATCGTGCGCCATATCGGCATCGTCGGCGAGTGCAACGTGCAGTACGCCTTCGACCCGCAGAGCGAGGACTATCGTGTCATCGAGGTCAACGCGCGCCTCTCCCGTTCTTCGGCCCTGGCTTCCAAGGCCACGGGCTATCCCCTGGCTTTCGTGGCCGCCAAGCTTGGCCTGGGCTACGGACTCTTCGAACTGAAGAACTCCGTCACCAAGACCACCTCGGCCTTCTTTGAGCCGGCCCTCGACTATGTGGTCTGCAAGATTCCGCGCTGGGATCTGAGCAAGTTCCGCGGTGTGGACAAGGAGCTGGGCAGCTCCATGAAGTCGGTCGGAGAGGTGATGGCCATCGGTCGCAACTTCGAGGAGGCTATCCAGAAGGGTCTGCGCATGATTGGACAGGGAATGCACGGCTATGTGGAGAACAAGGAGCTGGAGATCGACGATATCGACGCGGCGCTGCGTGAGCCGACGGACAAGCGTGTCTTCGTCATTTCCAAGGCCATGCACAAGGGCTACACCGTCGATCAGATCCACGATCTGACGAAGATCGACCGCTGGTTCCTCTACAAGCTGCGCCATATCATCGACATCGATGAGGAGCTGAAGCGCCACAACGTCAACACGCTGGGCAAGGACCTGCTCCGCGAGGCAAAGGTCTATGGCTTCAGCGACTTCCAGATAGCACGCGCCATCGGACTGGAGGACGAGTGCAAGAACATGCACCAGGCCAACCTCGTGGTGCGCAAGTTGCGCAAGAGCTACGGCATCCTGCCGGTGGTGAAGCAGATTGACACCCTGGCCGCGGAGTATCCGGCTCAGACCAACTACCTCTACGTCACCTACGCCGGCACGAAGTCGGACGTGGACTTCCAGAACGACCGCAACTCCGTCGTCGTGCTCGGATCGGGCGCCTACCGTATCGGTAGCTCCGTGGAGTTTGACTGGTGTGGCGTCCAGGCTCTGCAGACCATCCGTCGCCAGGGCTACCGCTCCATCATGGTCAACTACAACCCCGAGACCGTCTCCACCGACTACGATATGTGCGACCGTCTCTACTTCGACGAGCTCACCTTCGAGCGCGTGATGGATATCTTCGACCTGGAGCGTCCTCACGGCACGATCGTCTCCACGGGTGGTCAGATCCCCAACAACCTTGCCATGCACCTCGATGCGATGAACGTGCCCATCCTGGGTACGGCGGCCAAGGACATCGACAATGCCGAGGACCGTGCCAAGTTCTCGCAGATGCTCACCGAGCGCGGTATCAACCAGCCCGAGTGGAGCGCGCTGACGAGCATGGAGGACATCGATGAGTTTGTGGCCCGTGTCGGCTTCCCGCTCCTCGTGCGTCCGAGCTACGTCCTTTCGGGCGCTGCCATGAATGTCTGCTCCAACTACGATGAGCTCAAGCGCTTCCTCCAGTTGGCTGCCAACGTCAGCGAGGACCATCCCGTCGTGGTGTCGAAGTTTATCGAACACGCCAAGGAGATCGAGATGGACGCCGTGGCCCGCGACGGCGAGATCATGGCCTACGCCATCTCCGAGCACATCGAGTTTGCTGGTGTCCACTCTGGCGACGCCACGATTCAGTTCCCGCCGCAGAAACTCTACGTCGAGACCATGCGCCGCATCAAGCGCATCAGCCGTCAGATCGCCGAGTCGCTCCATATCAACGGTCCGTTCAACATCCAGTTTATGGCCCGCGAGAACGACATCTACGTCATCGAGTGCAACCTCCGTGCCTCTCGTTCCTTCCCGTTTGTCTCGAAGGTCCTGAAACTCAACCTCATCGACTTGGCCACGAAGATCATGCTTGGCGTGCCCGTGGAGAAGCCGAAGAAGAACCTCTTCGACCTCGACTATGTCGGTATCAAGGCCAGCCAGTTCTCCTTCAACCGCTTGCAGAAGGCCGACCCGGTCCTCGGTGTCGATATGAGCTCTACGGGCGAGGTGGGCTGTCTGGGCGACGACACCAATACGGCCCTGCTCAAGAGTATGCTCGCCGTCGGCCACCGCATCCCCGAGAAGAACATCCTGCTCTCCACGGGTGCCGCGAAGCAGAAGGCCGAGATGCTCGACGCTGCCAAGTTGCTCCAGCAGCACGGCTACAAGCTCTATGCCACGGGCGGCACGTCGCGCTATCTGACCGAGAACGGTGTGGAGAACACGCTCGTCTATTGGCCTTCGGATGCCGACAAGAAGCCGCAGGCCCTCGACATGCTCCACGAGAAGCAGATCGACATGGTGGTCAACATTCCGAAGGATCTCACCGTCCACGAGCTCTCCAACGGCTACAAGATCCGCCGTGCGGCCATCGACCTCAACATCCCGCTTATCACCAACAGCCGTCTGGCCTCCGCCTTCATCCGCGCTTTCTGCACGGTGAAGCCTGAGGACATCGATATCAAGCCGTGGGGTGCCTATTAATCCAGGGATAGACCTAATTCTCAGAACCATATCGGGCTTCGTCCGTTTGATGCTATGTTGTCAGACGGGCGAAGCCTGTTTCTTCTCGCGAGGCTGCTGCGCTTCTGAGGAATCAAGTCTTACCTCATCCCAACATTTTCACTCCATCTCAACATTTCACCCCATCCTAATGTTTTCACCCCATCAAACCCCAGTTTTTACGATGCGACAACTCCTCTACACATTCTTTCTCATGGCCACGGCCGCTCTCTTCTCCTGTGGCAACAATACCCTCCACGGCGAGCATTACGACACGACGCTGGTCGATACGATGCTGGCGATGGTGCCGGGCGGATCGGACGATAGCGACGCCACGCCGCTGCAATGGACCTACAATGCCGACTCCACGCTGGCCACGCTCACGAGCCGTGCCAACCACAAGTCGCAGATCACGGCCCAAAACAAGATGACTATCCAGGTGAGGCTGCGCAAGGGCATTGGCACGCAGACCTTCCTCGTGCTTCGCGACGGCGAGCGCTTCGCCGTGGGCAATAGCGACACGGCCAACATCGTCAATGTCTATAGCGAGGGCAAGATGGTGGGCAAATACCGCCACCAGCCCGGACCCAACAATGCGCCCGACACAGCCTTCATCTATGACAAAGCTTTCCTCTTCAACCTGCGCGCCTCCTCCACCATCAAACTTGAGTTCGAGACCTTCACCAGCGGCCGCATGACCTACGACTTCAAGTGTGAGAAGCCCTTGGAATGGACGAAGCAATAGCGTAGGAGCGAAGAAATAGGGTAGGGGCGAAGGAAAAATGGAGGAGTCCGTCGGCGTGGTATAAAAAAATCACGTTGGGGACGGACATTTTTTCTCATATATTTTGCAAGTTCATAGGAAAGTCGTAACTTTGCACGCGTATAGAATCAATCTAACGAAGAGGCGTGCCGGAGGTTGGCCTCATGCTCCTCAGGGAGCTGCGAGATCGGCCTTCAGAGAACCTAAGTACTAACTATCGTGAGAGTAACCTTTTAATGAAAATGGGACAATCATCGGCGGAGAAAGCACGCAAGGCCATCAATGTGGCCGAAATATGGAGCAAAGTAAGTCATTTGCTGAGCACCAAAAAGTTTTGGATGGAACTGCTCGTCATGACGGTGGGCATGTTTGTGGCCTCCTCGGCCGTCCACTTCTTCCAGGTTCCCAGCAAACTGGTCATCGGGTCGTTCTCAGGACTGGCCCTGGTGGTCTATCAGTTGTTTCCTATTGTTTCTGTAGGTACCTACCTGCTGCTGATCAACATCGTGTTGCTCATCCTGTCCTTCATCCTGTTGGGCAATGAGTTTGGGGCCAAGACCGTTTACACCTCGCTCATCGTAGGTCCGATGGTCGATTTCCTGCAATGGCTTTTCCCCATGAAGCAGTCGCTCTTTGCCGTCACCATCGCCGGCACGGGCCAGGTGATGCTCGACCCGTGGTTTGACCTGCTCTGCTTCGTGCTCGTGCTGGGTCTCTCCCAGAGCATCCTGTTCAGCATCAACGCCTCGACGGGAGGCCTCGATATCGTGGCGAAGATCGTCAATAAGTACTGCCATCTCAACCTCGGCTCCTCGGTCATGGTCTGTGGCTGCGTCATCTGCTCCATGGCCATTCTCGTCAACGACATCTCAATGGTGCTCGTGGGTCTGATCGGCACATGGCTCAACGGTCTGGTCATCAACTACTTCATGGAGAAAATCAATCAGAAGACGCGCGTCTTCATCATCTCCGACGACCACGAGAAGATCCAGCAGTATGTCATCAACACCATGCGCCGCGGCCTCACGCTCCATCCCGTCTATGGCGGCTACAGCAACCAGCGGCAGATGCAGATCGAGGTGGTGCTCACCCCCGACGAGTTCTCCGACTTGGTCGATTTCATGCACAAGGAGAAGATACGATCCTTCATGACCTCCGATACGGTCAGTCAGGTGCATGGTATATGGAACAAGCGCCACCTGCTCGACTTCTCGGGCGAATGAGGCTCCCGCTCTCCGCGGTAGATGTGGTCAATGGACTCGGTTGGGCAGGTCTATGGACACAGCCAGCGTGTCGATGAACACAGCCAGAGCGTCAATGGACACAGTAGGCGAGTCAATGGACACGGTAGGCGAGTCAATGGACGCAATGGGGGCGGTGATGAATGGAAACGTGAATCAAGAAAAGAAAAAGATAAGCCTTGGGTGCGGGCAAGCGCAGCGGTTCTGAGAAGTCCGTCCTGCCAGCAAAGGCACCCGTTTCAAGACCCGTGAGGGCAAAAGAAGATGTGTATCTATTGTTTAGTTTTATTAGTGTTTTGTGTATCTATTGTGTAATTGTTGGCTCATCAGGTTGACGTAATATTTGGGTATTAAGAGATAAATCAGGTAATAAGAAGAAAGGGCAGACAGGTTGAGAAGACCTGCTGCCCTTTTGGTTTTGATTGTCGGGAGCGTCTTGCGCCTTGGTGGCTCACGCTTCCTTTGGCTTCCTGCGCCTTGATTGCTTTGCCAATCTTGGCTCGCCTTTATTCCACCGTGATCTCGCCCGCGAGGCTCTGCTGCATGAGGCGGCGTATGTCTGCGGGATCCTTGTAGCGCGCCTGCAGAAACATCAGTTTGGTCAGGGCAGCCTCGACGGTGGAGTCGTAGCCGCTGATCACTCCTGCGTCCTTGAGATGGAATCCTGCGTCGTAGCGGCTCATCTCGACCTGTCCGCTCACACACTGGCTGATGTTGACCACCGTGATGCCGCGGTCGTAAGCCTCTCGCAGCAGTCTTGTGAGCCACGGATACTGCGGCGCGTTGCCCGATCCGTAGGTGCGCATGATGATGCTCTTCAGTTCCGGTGCATCCATCATGTGGCGCACGATGTTCTCCTGTACGCCCGGGAAGAGCGAGAAGACATAGACGTCGCTGTTCATCTCGCGGTGGAAGCGTGTCGGCTTCGTGTAGTCGGGTTGCAGGATATAGGGATCGTGGAAGGAAAAGTTGATGCCCGCGTCGCAGAGGTGGGGATAGTTGAAGGAGTGGAAGGCGTTGAACTCCTCCGCGCTCTGCTTCGTGGCTCGGTTGCCTCGGATCACATGGCCGTCGAAGTAGATGCAGACCTCGGGTATCTTTGGTCTGCCGTCCGCGCCGTAGGTCGAGGCCAGTTCGAGGCTCGACATGAGGTTTTCCTTGCCGTCGGTGCGCAGTTGTCCGATGGGCAGCTGCGATCCCGTGAGCACGACCGGCTTCTGCAGGTTTTCGAAGAGGAAGGAGAGGGCCGAGGCCGTATAGGCCATCGTGTCCGTGCCGTGGAGTATCACGAAGCCGTCATACTGTTCGTAGTGCTTCGCTATCACGTCCACCATGCGCACCCAGTACTCCGGCGACATGTCGGAAGAGTCGAGTGGCGGGTCAAACTGCACGGTGTCCACCTTCGCTGGCAGCTGGTCGTATTCGGGTATCTTCTCCAGCAGGTGCGAGAAGTTGAGCGGCTCCAGCGCCCCCGTCTTCGGGTTTTTGTCCATGCCGATGGTGCCACCGGTATAGACCAGCAGCACCTTTTTGGTTCTCTTTGTTTCAGTCTCCATGATGCGTCAGAAGGTATTGTCGTTGATACATTGGTTGTTCTGTATTTCTATATTCCCGTGTCGGGCAGATGGAAGCGGTAGTGCTTGTTGAACACCTCTTTCACCTGGTTGATCTCCAGAAACGTTGTCCCGTTGCCTTTGCCCAGTGATCCCGACAGGTAGGCGATCTTGTCCTCCTCGCCGATGAATCCCTTCTGTCTCAGCATACGCAGGGCGGCGGTAAACATATACTGCGCCGTGACGTGCTGCTGCTGGTGGATGGCGATGATGCCGTAGCTGAGGTTGAGCCAGCGCTGCAGTTTCTCCTTGTAGCAGATGGCCAGCACGGGGTTGGGTCCGCGGAAGGAAGCCAGCGTGCGCGCCGTCTCTCCCGTCCCGCTGTCCGTGATGATGCCTTTGACGCCGAGATACTCCGTGGCCTCGATGGCGCTCTTGGAGAGAAACTCTCGCTGGTTGATGTCTGCCAAAGGCACCTTCAGGTAGCCCTCGCGGTGGGCGTCCTGCTCCGCCTGTTCCGCCACGCGTGCCATGGTCTGCACGGCTTCCAGCGGATATTTGCCGTTGGCCGTCTCGCCGCTGAGCATCAGGGCGTCGGTATGCGAGAAGACGGCGTTGGCGATGTCCGTCACTTCGGCGCGGGTGGGGCGCGGGTTGTTGATCATCGTGTGGAGCATCTGTGTCGCGACGATGACGGGCTTGTGCTTGCGGATACACTTTTCGATGATGCGGCGCTGTATGCCCGGTATCTGCTCGATGGGCACCTCTATGCCCAGGTCGCCGCGGGCTATCATGATGCCGTAGGAGGCGTCGATGATCTCGTCGATGTTGTCCACGCCCTCCTGGTTCTCTATCTTCGAGATGATCTTGATGTCGGAGTGGTAGGCGTCGAGGATGCGCTGCACGGCGTGCACGTCCTTGGCCGATCTCACGAAGGAGTGGGCTATGAAGTCGATGTCCTGGTCTATGGCCAGTCGTATCATGCGCTTGTCGCGGTCGGAGAGAGCCGGCAGGTCGATGTGCTCTCCCGGCACGTTCACGCTCTTGTGCGCGCCCAGCGTGCCGTCGTTGAGCACCCGTGCCGTCAGCGTGTCGTCCTCTTTGCCGACCACCTTCATGGCCAGCGCTCCGTCGTCGAAGAGCACGTCGTCGCCCACCTTCACGTCGTTGACAAAGCTGGTGCACGAGACGCACACGTGGTCGTGGGTCGTCTCCGTGTCGGGATGGCCGCTGATGGCCACCTGCTCGTCCGTCTTGTATGCTATGGGCTCTTTGACGCCCGTCGTTCTCACCTCGGGTCCCTTGGTGTCTATCAGCAAGGCGAGGTGTGGCGTGACGGCCCTTGTGTTGCGGATGATCTTGCGGATGCCCTCCGGTGTGGCGTGGGCCGTGTTCATTCTCACGACGTTCATGCCGGCGAAGAACAAATGGCGAAGGAAGTCCTGCTCACAGTGCTGGTCGCTGATGGTGCATACTATTTTTGTCTGTTTCATGCTCTATCCTTTGTTATGTTACTGCAAAGGTACAAAAAAAATGCGTAATAGCCGCCCTTTCCCCTTTGTTTTTACCGATTAATTCAAGGTCGTCCAACGAATACGTTAGGCAGACTTAATCCTTGGATATCTTGGCAAGAACATCTGATGCCAAAGCGCGTTTTATGTTGCCATGACCATCAGAATAGACTATCGTCTCGTTGCGAGAAGCCTTGTCTTGAAGCATTTCCTGTTCGGCTAGAGCAAGGCCTTCGTCCAATCTTTTGATGTATTCTTCAACCTCTTTATCTGACATAGTTCTTGATTTTTTTAAATTTATCAATATTGTTGACGACTAATTTGATGTTTCTGCCGCCGAAAGCAATTCTCTCACGCTTGTATTCGCTATTATCATAGATTGCCCATACATCTACTTCCTTCGTGAACAAGTTAAAGAGATTATAAAGTCCTTTGCTGTATCTTCGTAATATGACGTCTTGAGGAATATTATGCCCGCCCTTGCTCACGCGTTCGGCTACTCGGTCGATGGCTAATTCGGGAGACTCTAACCAAAAATAAATGATGTTTACGAGATATCCACGTTTGCGTGCGTCCTTTACGAGATTCATATACGAACGTGTAGCCAAAGTGGTTTCTACAGAAAAGGATTCTTCCTTGTCGAGCAAGTATTTTATTCTATCAAGCATGAGCCTTCCTGCCTCTATAGCAACACCCTCTGGGTTGAATGGAGACAAGCCTTTTGCAATCTCATCTGCATTAACAAATTCCTTTACCAAAAGGCTCTTTGGTAAGATTGTCATGGACGCGGTTGTCTTTCCTGCTCCATTGCAACCTGCTATGATGTAAAGATGTTTGACCATAATAAAAGGCGCGTAAACTATTTCTTTGCAAAAATAGGAATTTATTTCTGTTCCCACAAAACTTCGCCCAGTTTTTATGCAAAGTGTCGAAATTTGATTTCACCAATGTTTTCCTTCTTTCTCTACTCTTTGTCTCCCGCCTTGAGTTTGATGATGTCACACCACCTTGTGGTGGGATTGGGGCTCTTGTATTCGTGCTTGATGGCGTCGGCGAAGACGCCTGCTTTTCCCTCTCCCCCCTGGCGGGTGTACTGCTGCGCCCCCAGCACGATCGTCTCCGATCCGTAGGTTCGGTTGATGCGGTCGAGGGCCTCGTCCAGGGCCCTTGCCTTGCCGTATTGGTCTGCCGTCACGTCGAAGAGGTCCTGCTGCACTGGGCTCTCGGGCGAGACGCCCATGACGATCACGCCTGCCTTTTTGTATTGGTAGCCCGGCTGGAAGATCCTTTTCAGCACGCCTTTGGCCGTCTGCACCAGCGTGGCGGTGGAGTGGGTGGGCGTGAGGATCCTCGTCTCCTCGAAGTTCCAATACTGGCCGAGGTCTTCCCTGAAGGGATTGGTATGGAGAAACACCCCCACCACCGAGGCCACGCTGTGCTGCGCCCTCAGTTTCTCCGCACACCGTGCCGCATAGTTGGCCACGTGTGTGCTCAGCGTGTCGAGGTCCGCCACCATTCCGTCGAAGCTCCTGCTCGTGCAGATGCTTTTCTTCTTCGCATACTCTTCGTTCGGCACGCAGTCCTTGCCGTTGAGCTCCGCCCACGTGCGGTAGATCACGATGTTGTTGAAATGAGCCCTCACGAAGTCGCCGTGCAGCCTGGCGAAGTCGAGGGCCGTCCTCACCCCATAGGCCGCTAGTTTGGCCGCGTAGCGCCTGCCCACGCCCCACACCTCCTCCACCGGGTAGAGGCCCAGCGCCTTCTCGCGCTTCTCCTCGCTGTCTATCAGGCAGCAGTGGTGATAGCCTGGGTATTTCTTTGCAAAGTGGCTTGCCACCTTCGCCAGCGTCTTGTTGGGTCCTACGCCCACGCTCACCGGCATTCCCACCCAGCGTCTGATCTTCCTGTGCAGCTGCTCGCCCCAGGCCTTCAGGTCCACTCCCTCCAGGTCTTGGAAATAGACGAAGCACTCGTCGATGGAGTAGCGGAAGTAGGCCGGAGCCTCCTGCTTGATGATGGAGACCACGCGGGCCGTCATCTCGCCATAGAGCTCATAGTTGGAGGAGAAGACCGCTATCTGGTCCTTCGGAAACTGCTGCCTGAGTTGGAAAAGGGGTGTTCCCGCCTTCACTCCCAGCGCCTTGGCCTCGTTGCTCCTGGCCACCACGCAGCCGTCGTTGTTGGACAATACGACCACGGGTTTTTCCTCCAGGTCTGGACGGAAAACCCGCTCACACGAGACGTAGCAGTTGTCGCAGTCGATGATGCCGTACATGTCGTCGATTCTTTTTCTCTCCTTTTTTCTCCTCTTTTTCTCGCTGGGCTTCTTTTTCCCTTGTTGGGCTTCTCTTTCCCCAAACGGGCCTACGCCTTTTCGAAGGTCCTGATCAGGTGGACCACCACGCCCCACACCTCAAAGTGGTCCTCCTCTCTGATCTTGAAGACGGGGTAGGCGTCGTTGGCTGGGCGCAGTTCGATATATCCCTCGCGCCTGTGGGTGAGGTCGAGATATTTCATCGTAAATTCCCCGTTCCAGAAGGCGACGACGATCGATCCATTGTGTGGCTCCACGGCCCGGTCTATGATCACGCGGTCGCCGTCGAAGATGCCCGCGTCCTTCATCGAGTCGCCCTCCACGTCGCCATAGAACGACGCCTCGGGGTGGCGGATGTAGTCCTTGTTGAAGTCCAGCGTGTCGTGGCGATAGTCGTCCGCCGGCGACGGAAATCCCGCCATGACGGCCGCGTGCTCCAGTTCGAGCTGCGTGTCGAACAATCCCTTTCTGATCTTGATGTTGCTCATGCTTTCTGTGTTGAGGCGGGCGCGCTGGGCGCCCGCCCTTCGTTCTATTCCACAGCCTTGGCAGCCATGGCCTTGGCCTTCGCCGTGGCCTTGTCGAGCGCTGCCTGCGCCTTTCTTCGGGCCGTCTCGCTCTTGGCCTGCGCCACCTTGTCGTAGAGCTCCCAGAGCCTCAGTTTGGCCGTGGCTTCCTTGTAGGCCTTGGTGAAGGCGTTGGCCGTGGCCTCCGTGGCCGCTTCCTCCTCGGCCGAGGCGTAGGCGTGTCTGTAGCCCTTCTGTCGGTTCCACAGGCCGCGCGTGAAGTCGGGCACCGCCACCGGTGCGCAGTCGTTGTCCAGCGACAGGGCGCTGAGCTCCGCTATCGAGCACCACTCCGCCAGGTCGTACACGTCCATGTCGAGCGGCAGTCCGTTCTGCAGACAATAGACCAGGCGCGCCGTCATGACAAAGTCCATGCCGCCGTGGCCTCCCACCTCCTTGGCCAGTTTGCCAAACTTCTTCAGGATCGGGTGGTCATACTTCTCCTCCAGCGCCTTGCGCTCCGCCTCGGGCATGAAACTGTGTGTGCTGAGGTTGTCCACCTTCGGCTGCACGCCGCTTGCCGAGAGCTGCTTGCTGTCCAGGGCGTATCCCTCGATGGGATACTTGTTGGCAAAGCCCCGCGTGCCCGTGAGCTGGTAGAGACGGTTGTAGGGCTGCGGGTTCATCACGTCGTGCTGCAGCTCTATCACCTTTTGGTTCTCCGTGCGTATGAGCGTCGTGGTGTGGTCTCCGTTGCGGAAGTTGTCACAGGGCTTGCCCGTCTTGGCCTCGACGAGTTCCTTGCCGTGCACGCTCTTCGTGTCCATGGAGACGAGCGTCACCATGCGGTCGCCGCGGTGTATGTCAAGGGCCTGCGCCACTGGTCCGAGTCCGTGCGTGGCATAGAGGTCGCCACGGTTGTCGCGGTTGTATTTCAGTCGCCATCCCAGTTGGTCGGGATCCGATCCGTCGGGGTTCTTCCAGTAGTAGTCCCAGAAGTCGTCGAGGTTGTGGATGTATGCGCCCTGTGCGCGCAGTATCTCTCCGAATACGCCGTGCTGCGCCATGTTGAGTGTGCGCATTTCAAACCAGTCGTAGCAGCAGTTTTCCAGGATCATGCAGTTGAGCTGCTTCTGCTCGGCGAGGTTCACCAGTTGCCAGCACTCCTCCAGGTTCATGGCCGATGGCACCTCGTCGGCCACGTTCTTGCCGTGCTCCAGCGCACATCGTGCCACGACGGCGTGATGCTCCCAGTCTGTGGCGATATAGACGAGGTCAATGTCGTCGCGGCTGCAGAGCGCCTCGTAGCCCTTGGCGCCCGAATAGATGGCTGCGGGCGCCAGTCCGTGCTTGCGCAGGGTCTCGTTGAGCTTGGCTGCGCGCGGCTCCTCAAAGTCGCAGAGCGCCACGATCTCCACGCCGGGGAGCAGGGCGAAGTCGGCCACGGCGTCGGGACCGCGCATTCCCAGTCCCACAAAACCGACGCGCACCGTCTTCATCTTCGGCAGCGTCAGCCCGATCACGTCCTTCTGTCCTGCGGGGCGCTCGGGGCTGTCTATCATGATTTTTCCTTTGTTCCAGTGCCATTGCGTGGAGGGCGAATGCGACTGGGCGCTTGCCGGCAGGGTCCCTGCAGAGAGGATGGCGGCAAGACACATGCCGAGTAATGCTGATTTCTTCATAGCCTCTTGTCTGTTTTGGTAAATGATGGTACAAAAGTACTCATTTTTTTTGGTTCCTCGGCGAGGATACGCTGATATTCTCTTTTTTACTTTGGTATACTCCTTATTATATATAGGTGTTGTCTTGATTTTGCATTCTGTTTGTCGCAAAAATGCTGGGGGCTTGCGACCGTAGCAAGTATGAATGTGTTAAATAATTGTTAAATCTTTCATTATTTCGTTCCGTAATTTGGTGGTTTCGACCAAAAGCCGTACCTTTGCACCCGCAATTGAGATTTGGATCACATCGATTCGATTGCTTATGGTTACATCGCGGAGTGGAGCAGTTGGTAGCTCGCCAGGCTCATAACCTGGAGGTCGCATGTTCGAGTCCTGCCTCCGCAACTAAAAGTAAGTAAACGCCTTGATTTTCAAGGCGTTTACTTTTTTTAGGTAGCCGTTGCTCGGACAAGAATGGAACGGCAAGTTGTGTCGGAAGAAACACATGCGTGCTGGTTTTGTCAATATTTCAGCAGGGGTGGTACGTTGCAGTATTCCCGTTTGAACCACAATTCGAAGACGGGGTCAACCATCTTGAAAACATCGCCCGACTTCTCGATGAAGTCTCTTTCTACAAGAGTCTTTTTGTTTTTGGTGATGGTGCGTGGCGCGCCAAGCCCGTATTTTGCTACTACCGTCTGGGCATTGAAATGAGTCTCTCCCATGCAGACGGCACGCAAAAATGCTATCTGGGAGGCTGGCATGCTGTCTATATCGGTGATGAACATATCGGCATTGGTGTCCAAGAGCTTGGTGAGTTGTGACTGGTAGATTTCTTCTGTGACTTTTGTTGCCGTGCGAGTCCAAATAAGAAAGCAGAATTGCTGCATGTACCAGGAGTGGCATTGCACGGTGTTGCAGATTTTTTCTATTATGTCGTCGCTGATAGACTTACCGTAATTGTAGAAGCTGTCGTGGATAAAGGGCTTCCAGTATTCTTTGGCAATCTTCTTCAATGTCATCATTTGTCCAAAACGATAGAATGGATTTTTCGAGTTGCCGAATATGTCCATCATCATGTGGCGTTTGCTTCCATAGAGACAGTACGTCGTGCTGTGTTGTCCCTGCCAGACCGAACGCATGGTTCCCTCCAGTCGCTTCCAGTCGGGCAGGTTTGCCAATTGCTGGAACTCGTCAATGCAGACAATGACATGGATGCCTTTTGCCTTGGCTATTTTTTCAGGAAGATTGAGTATCTCCTCGGCGCTTTCCTTCAAAGGCTTGAAACTTAGGTTTACTTCTACGGCGTTCACTGGGTCGCTGCTGATGGTAAGACTTGGTGATATGGTCTGGATGAATTTCACGATGTCGGCCCATCTTTTCTCCATTGTGGAAGAGACACCCTGGAGGACAGCGCTTGCAAACTTGTTGTAGAATTCTTCCTCTGAGAAAATCTTGAAGGCATCCAAGTAGCAGACTCTCACGTCTTTCTGTTCTTGTTTCAGCTCTTCCATGGCAGCTTTGACAAGGGAGGATTTCCCCCATCGTCTTGGAGAAATCAGCATCACATTGATGCCTCCTCCAAGGAAAGTCTTGAGGTCTCTTCTGTCTTCGATCCTATCAATGAAATACTCGTTTTCGGCGATAGAACCATATTCGAATGGTATCTTGTTCATAATGCTTTATGTTTGGCTCTCTGCAAAGATACAAAATTATACCCAAAGGTATTATACCTAATGGTATAATTTTGAAAACTTTTTGTTTTTTTTGTCCCCATCCCTCTTTTTGAGCGTTAACGGCAATGGAGTTGGACGGTTGAATTCACGTGGAATTATCAGTTTACATTTTCTACGACAAAAGAAAATCAAACCTATCTGCTATGCTGAATGGTAATCTATATTTTACAATTATTCCTTACGAAACCGAAGAAGGGGTTTGTCCATCCATAGATAAAATCTTCAATAGAGATAGATAGCAGAAATACGTTTTTTCGCTTTACAAGGAGGTGATTATAATAGTATGAACGTAAAAAGACACACACCGAAGTAATATCTTTGCAGCCGAAACGTTATCTATATAAATGTAATACACGAATATGGCACTGAACCAAACCAACAAAGCTCGTGTGGATTGTGCGGAGACCTGTGCTGCTATCGCGTTAAAGATATTATATTCAATTAGTTGTTAACAATAACGGAGAAGATATAATGAGACTTACAAAAGAAAAACTTATTGCACTTTGGAAAAATAGAGAGCAGATTTTTAATAATCCAATTAATGCAAGTATCATAAAACGATACAAAGAAGTTGCATCTCTGTTTAAGGAAATTGCAGATTGTAATATTTCATTTGACGAAGAAGCTAAGGTCTATACCTTAAATGGGACAGAAATCATACTGAAGGATGGAACTTATCCTTCTGTAGACAGCTATTTCTCTTGCAAAGAAGATAAAATGACTGCAAATTATGCTTTCGGTGGTATAGAAATTATGTGTGAACGTTTTCCAGATCAATTCACAGATTTAATTACCAAGATAGGATGTCTTCTTGGTGGATTTACCATGGACGATAAACATATAATGAAGGACGAATATCGTATTATTTCTAATAGTTCGACTGGTTTGAGTGATAATAAATCGTTAACCAGTACAGGGCAGATACGTCATCCATCGTCTCATTTTGCTGACAACAATTATTTCTTTAATGTGGTAAACACTATAAAAGATATTTCTAATGATACATTCCAATGTGATCAATCTAAGTTGGTTCTTAGATGGCCAAATTCTTCATATTATTCAGATGATAAGCAAGCAGAAGAGTCACAGAAAGAGGCTCTGAGATACAGATTCCCATATAAATTCTTTTATATGTGGACACATGATGTTTTGCACCCAGTAAGTTTGATGGCATATAAAAATTTAGTCTTACAAGAAGACTCCCAAATTAAATATGCTCCTGATTCAGATCTTGGACAAGACATCATAGGCTTTACAGGTACTAATGGTGGTTGGAGTATGTATTCATCTGCGATTAAGAATATGATTCCTGACGATGAGCAAGGTGAGGATTTCTGGAAAGAAATGTCTCAGCTAATTTCCATTGTCATGATTCAAGATCAGCAGATGAAAAATATACAGGAACTGTTAGAAACAGGCAACAAAGCAATTATTCTGTATGGTCCTCCAGGAACTGGAAAAACATATACTGCAAAAGAACTTATCTGTAGCAAACTTGATATTTCTAACAAAGATTTAAAAGACTATAAGTTTAATGGTGATGTATCAATCAAAGAGAAAGGAGCCTGGGCTTTGGTCCAGTTTCATCCGAACTATACTTATGAAGATTTCATCGGTGGTATAAGTCCATGTCTAGCCAGTGGCTCTTTATCGTACACCTTAAAGACAGGAATTTTCAAAAAAATATGTGATGAAGCATCCAAAGCTGAAAATGTATCCAAAAAGTTCATTATTGTAATTGATGAGATTAACAGAGCTGATTTGTCTTCTGTGTTTGGTGAATTGATGTATGCTCTTGAGTACAGAGATGAACCAATTTCCATTCCAAACTTCCAAGAGTTGTTTGTTATTCCATCAAACGTTTACATCATCGGTACGATGAATAGCATTGACAAGAGTCTCGTTACTTTTGATCTGGCACTTCGTAGGAGATTTGGCTTTATTAAGATTATGCCTCAATTACAAGTATTGGAAACTATTTTGTCAGATTATAATATTGAAGAATCTTGTTTGACGAATTTCATCGCTAGATGTAGAGATCTTAATGAACATATTTCAAGACCAAATAGCAGGCTTCAACTTGGAGTTGATTACCAGATAGGCCATGCTTATTACGGTAAAATCAAAGATTTCCTCACAAAATGCAAAGAGTCTGACCCTGTACAAATTATAACATCATTTGATCTGGAGAAACTATGGGAATATCATTTGGAACCTTTATTGGAAGAATTCTTAGGCAATAGAATTGAAGATTCGGAGGTGATCAGATGCTTAGAGGAACGAAAGAATGAATTCACAAAACCGTTAGTATGAGTTTAATATTACAAGATAGCAATTTCCAAGACGGAATCACAAAGCGGTATCATGAACAATGTGCTGCTTATATGAATACGGTTGACCAACTTCAACAGAAGATTGTAGATGGTCAACTGGAAATTGTAAATCTTCAAACATACAATCCAAGGTCAGAGATAGAATCTCCGGTATGGTACGAAATTAAATCATACGGAGAAAAAAGAGGATATAAAGTAGTGAATGAATGCCATTTCTATTCCTCACATTACATAGGTAGATATTCTCATGACGGCTATGCTATTATAATAAACCCAAGATTTGGTAATATTTTTAATTATCTCGTTAGCTATGCCACAAACATTTATATACCCTATGGACAATCAGAGATTTCGTTTAACACCCAAAACAATTCTTATTGGTTAATTGCGCTTCTCTGGAAAGCAATGCTCAATAGAGCACTAACAACAGGACAAATTCCCAAAGAATACATTACTATTACTAAAAATCAGAAAAATTATCGCGGACATTTAGCAATAGCCAGGCATATTCGTGTAAATCTTTGTGATGCCACTCGATTTTATTGTTCATATAAAAAACTATCTATGGACAATATTATAAACAGAGTTATACGTACTATATATAATCTGCTTAAGAATAAAGGGCTGTCCTCACTAGTTGCTGAATTTGAGGCTTACGATAAATATCTAAGTTCAATGAGCGTTAGCTCTGGTATAATGGATGTACACGAAATAGATGACATTAGATATACAAGGTTAAATGCCCCATATAAGCCTGTTATGGAATTAAGTCGCACTATTTTGGCGAACCATAAAGCTGAATCGTCAACTTGCAATAGTGTAAATAGTGACATTTCTTATTTCGTAGATATTGCAGATCTTTGGGAAATGTATCTTTTAAAACTATTGCAGAACAATCTTCCATCTAAATATCATGTATATTCACCCAATATGGGATTTGGAGAGAGCCTTCTTGAAGGTGGTATGCGTGAGATTAGACCAGACATTATAATAGAGAAAAATGGAAAAATCTTGATGATAATAGATGCAAAATATAAGGATTATACGCAATTTGGAAAATCTGCTGTATATGGAGTAGGTCGTGAAGACCTTTATCAAATGACAACATATCTTCATCATTATGGTAATGAAGATCAAAATATTGTTGGCCTGTTTACCTCACCGGTAGCATGTCAGGATAATGACATTCATGTATATACCCATAATAAGAACCATTGCATTGGACTTGTTAATCTGGATATAGTTAATGCAGACGATAATATAGACTTGCTTCATAGAAATGAACATTCATATATAGACAATATCACTAAGATTCTTGACGGCTTATGTTAAACGAGCATTTCGTAGATGTACTTTCTCGTGTACCTCAAATCCGCAGCTAATAGGACTTAGTGCGTTTTTTGCTTACAAAGCGAGAAACAATCATCTTGTCGCACATGTTCTTGTTAGGTGGTCTGCCACACACCTTCGCAGCTGGTGAACGGCAATGCTCCGTTTTTTAAGCCTCTTTTAA